>Ga0105357_10000633_pt1 | contig 18674 bp, 15 predicted proteins | sample GOMGulsemesocosm_4_FD_83660 | JGI IMG/M metagenome (GOLD analysis project Ga0105357, IMG submission 83660) | Methane-oxidizing microbial communities from mesocosms in the Gulf of Mexico - GOM15B Gulf of Mexico | ecosystem: Environmental > Aquatic > Marine > Cold seeps | place: USA: Gulf of...
CCGTCGCCGATGCATTCGCTGGCGATCAGGATGCGCTCGGCATTCATCCCCGAAAGGATGTAGCGGAACCCCTTGCCCTCCTCGCCGATCAGCGCGCTGGCGGGCACGCGCAAGTCATCGAAGAACAGTTCGGTGGTCGCATGGTTGAGCATGGTGCGCACCGGCCGGATGGTCAGCCCGTTGCCTACCGCCTCGCGCATGTCGACCAGCAGCACGCTCATCCCGTCGGACGGCTTGGCGCATTCCTCGCGCGGAGTCGTGCGGCACAACAGCACCATCAGGTCCGAATGCTCCGCGCGGCTGATCCAGATCTTCTGACCGTTGACCACGTAATCGTCGCCGTCGCGGCGCGCGAAGGTGCTGATCCGCGTCGTATCGGTACCCGCGCCGGGTTCGGTCACGCCGAAGGCCTGCAACCGCAGTTCGCCGCTGGCGATCTCGGGCAGGTATTCGCGCTTCTGCTGGTCCGATCCGTGCTTGAGCAGCGTGCCCATGGTGTACATCTGCGCATGGCAGGCACCGCCGTTGGAACCCGACCGGTGAATTTCCTCGAGCACTGCGCAGGCCGCCTCCAGCCCCAGGCCCGAGCCGTCATATTCTTCAGGGATGAGGACCGAGAGGAAGCCAGCCTCGGTCAGAGCGGCGACGAATTCGCTCGGATAGGCGCGCTCGCGATCGAGTTCGCGCCAGTATTCGCCGGGGAAGCGCGCGCACAAACGCCGCACCGCTTCGCGGATTTCCGGAAAGGTCTCGCTCAAATGTCCGTCTCCCATTGCAACCTATTTGCCGCGCATCGCGCGCTTTGGCAACGGGTGTTGGGAGAATGGATGCCCCGTGAGGATTCGAACCTCAATTGACGGAGTCAGAGTCCGCAGTCTTACCATTAGACGACGGGGCATCAGCTGTCCGGGCAGGCGAGAATCGCGGGCTGCGCCGGAAGAGAGGCCGCGCATCTAGTTTCGTGTGGAGGCAAGGTCAACCCCGCAGCCCGCAGCGCCACTTGCCCCGTCTGCGCAACGCGGCTAGCGTTGGCGCCAAGTCCCCGTGCACAACGGTTTGCGCGGGAGGAAGAACAAAAGAAAGCTCCAGTTATGGCGGATCATCCTCCGCCGGACACCAAAAGGGGGCCTGGGAAGAAACGGGGCGGCAAGTCCGGCAAGGTAGCCGATTTCCGCTACAAACGCCCCTCCAGGCCCGATGGCAAGCGCAGCGACAGGCGCAATCCGCCCCGTCGCGAGGCAGGCTTCGCGGCGCGGGCGCCAGCGGTTTCCGCGACGCATAGCCCGCAGCCGCACCGGCAGGCCTATGCCGCGCTCGATCTCGGCACCAACAATTGCCGCCTGCTGATTGCCCGCCCCTCGGGCGAGAATTTCACTGTCATCGACGCATTCAGCCGCGTGGTCCGCCTTGGCGAAGGGCTGGCGGCAAGCGGGCGCCTGTCCGACGAATCCATGGAACGCACGCTGGCAGCGCTGCATGTGTGCGCCGAGAAACTGCGGCGGCGCAACGTCCGGCTGGCGCGATCTGTCGCTACCGAAGCGTGCCGCCGCGCCTGCAACGGCCCGGCCTTTATCGAGCGCGTCCGCCGCGAGACGGGGATCATGCTCGACATCATTTCCGCGCAGGAGGAAGCGCGGCTGGCGGTGCTGGGCTGCCATATCCTGCTCGAAGAGGGCGACGGGCCCGCGATCATCTTCGACATCGGTGGCGGATCGACCGAACTGGTCCTGGTCCAGCCGGGCGACAAGGTCCCGCGGATCGTCGACTGGCTCAGCGTGCCGTGGGGCGTCGTGTCGCTGACCGATACGGTGCAGGGTTCGGACGCCAGCGAGGCCAGCCGGCTCGAACGTTACGCGGCCATGCGACAAACCGTGAGCGCGAGCTTTGCCGAATTCGCCGAGCGGATCCGCAAGCACACGCAGTCGCGCGAACCGATCCGCCTGCTGGGCACCAGCGGCACCGTAACCACGCTGGCCAGCCTGCATCTCGAACTGCCGCAATACGACCGGCGCGCGGTCGACGGGCTGATCGTGCCATCGCAGGCCATGCGCGACATCTCCACCCGCCTGTCGCGGATGTCCGCCGGCGATCGCAAGTGCCTGCCGTGCATCGGTGACGACCGCGCCAACCTGGTGATTGCCGGCTGCGCGATCCTCGAATCGATTCTCGACATCTGGCCCGCGGAACAGCTGGGTGTGGCCGATCGCGGAATCCGCGAAGGCATCCTGCGCAGCCTGATCGCTGCGGATGCCGAAGGCGAACGCAGCCGCGCGGCGCTCCAGCGCATGCGAGAACAGGATGTCTGACCAGATCCACGCGTGCGAACGAGGCCGCGGCCCTGTTATTCCAGCACCGAACGCAATGAGGAATAGATAATGTCACGTTCGGGCAAGGATCGCGATACGCGCGTGCGCACGTCGAAGAAGCGGACGGCCAGTTCGACCCGCTGGCTGCAGCGCCAGCTCAACGATCCCTATGTGAAGCAGGCCAAGGCCGATGGATACCGCAGCCGCGCCGCCTACAAGCTGATCGAGCTGGACGAGAAATTCAGCCTGCTCAACGGCGTCACCCGGGTCGTCGACCTCGGCATAGCGCCAGGCGGGTGGAGCCAGGTAGTGCGCAAGCGCAAGCCCAGGGCGCATGTCGTGGGAATCGACCTGCTCGAGGTCGAACCGATCGAAGGCGTCACGATCCTGCAAATGGATTTCATGGCCGACGACGCGCCGCGGGCGCTCGAGGAAGCGCTGGGCGGCAAGGCCGAACTGGTGCTCAGCGACATGGCCGCCAATACGGTCGGTCACAAGCAGACCGACCATCTGCGCACGATGGGTCTGGTGGAAGCGGGCGCCTGGTTCGCCATCGAAAACCTCGCGCCGGGGGGCACCTATCTCGCCAAGGTCCTGGCGGGGGGTACCGACACCGACCTGCTCACGCTGCTCAAGCAGCATTTCCGCACCGTGAAACATGCCAAGCCGCCCGCGAGCCGCAAGGATTCAAGCGAGTGGTACGTGATCGCGCAGGGCTTCAAGGGCTGATCGTCCCACAAAAAAGCCCCGCCGAAGCGGGGCTTTCCTGAAGCAGTCAGCCTGCCGGACGGCTTATTCGTCGACCTTGGTCGCGCCATCGGTGTTGGTGGCGGCATTTGCAGCAGCGACCGGCTGGTCGGCGCTCATGCCAGCGGCCGATTCCGCAGCGCCGGCTTCGGCACCCTCGACCGGGCCGAGGCCGTCGCCGGGGAAGTCTTCGCTGACTTCTTCGGTTTCAGCCGGAGCCGGTTCGGGCTTGGCCGGGGCCCCGCCATAGGTCGACATGAATTCCATCACATTGGCGCGGTCTTCAGGCTTGCTGAGACCGGCAAAGCTCATCTTGGTGCCGCTGGCAAAAGCGCGCGGGCTGGTCAGCCATTCGTCCATCGCTTCCCAGGTCCAGTCGCCGCCCTTCTCGGACAGGGCCGAGCTGTAGGCGAAGCCCGCGGCATGCGCGCCGATCGACGCGCCCATCACGCCGTAGAGATTCGGACCGATGCCATTGGCCCCGCCCTGATCGATCGTGTGGCACGCGGTGCATTTGGCGAAGACCTTTTCGCCGGCCGCGGCATCGGCGCTGGCCAGCAGCGTGCCGAGATCCGGACCCTCGTCGGCGCCGCCTTCCTCGGCTGCGCCCTCGATGAAATAACCAGCTTCTTCGGGATGCTCGGCGCTATCGGCATGGAAATACATGCCCGAAACGATGGAGGCGCCCAGCGCCACGATAGCAGCGCCAAGGACCCAGCCAGCAGCGGTGTTGAAACGATCGTCCATTGCGTAAAATACCCGGCGAAAATCGGTTGGTCAGATGGTTGCGCGCCGCTCTAGTGCGCAGCGCCGCCTTTCGCAAGGGTGCAGGCCGCAATAGCGCTTGATGCCGCGCGAACGCGACCGTAACGCCCGCAGACCATGCGCCAATTCGCCAAACCTGCCCTCGCCCTTGTCGATTCGATGCGCGCGGCCGCGGCCGCCGACCCGGCGCGGGCGATCGCGTTCGGCGGCGCCCCCGGATCCAATTCGCACCAGGCGGCGATGCAGTTCGCGCCCGAAGCCCTGCCGCTGCCGTGCTTCAGTTTCGAAGATGCGCTGGCCGCGGTCGAAAGCGGCGCGGCGGGCTGCGCTATGATCCCGATCGAGAACAGCCAGCACGGCCGCGTGGCCGACATCCATTTCCTGCTTCCGGCCAGCGGGCTGTCGATCGTGGCCGAGCATTTCATGCGCATCACGCATTGCCTGATGGCCTTGGGGCCGGGCCCGTTCGAAGCCGCCTACAGCCATCCGCAGGCGCTCGGCCAGTCGCACCGCTTTCTGGGTGAGCGCGGGATCGTGGGGCTGAGCCATGCCGATACCGCAGGGGCCGCCGCCTTCGTCGCGGAAAGCGGCAAGCCCGACATCGCCGCCATCGCGCCGGCGCTGGCCGCGGATCTCTACGGGCTCGAAATCATCGAACGCGAGGTGGAGGATGCGCCCGACAACACCACCCGCTTCGTGGTGCTGGCGAAAGACCCGCTCGACCCTGCGCTGCTCGAAGGGTCGCGGGCGATGACCACCTTCATCTTCGAAGTGAAGAACATTCCCGCCGCGCTGTACAAGGCGCTGGGCTGCTTCGCGACCAATGGCGTGAACATGACCAAGCTCGAAAGCTACCAGAAGGGGGCAAGCTTCGCGGCAACGCAGTTCTTCGCCGATATCGAGGGCGCGCCGGGGGATGCCCGCGTGGACCTGGCGCTGGAGGAACTGGCCTTCCAGACCAATGGCGTACGGCTGCTCGGCAGCTACGCGCAAGCCCGCCGCCGCGGCTGACCGGATCGGGACCGCGCAACGCCGCCGGCCGGGGGCGCTCGCCTATTCGTCGTCGTAGATCGCGACTTCGTTCATCCCAGCACTGGTTGCACGCCCGCGGTACATGCCGGAGGTGTTCATGCTGAACAACGGATGGCCTTCGCGCGTGACGACGATCACCCCGCCATCGCCGCCGAGACTGCCGACATCCGCGATGACCGCATCGATCTCTTCCTGCGCCTGCGCTGCTTCTAGACCGAATTCGCTGGCATGGACGAGATAGGTCGGAATGCCTTCCTCATCGAGCGGTACCCGCGCCTGGGCAGCGTCGATCTCAGCACGGAAGCGATAGCGCAGCCGGGTGCAGATTTCCTGCGCGACACCGACCCGGATGAAGAATTCTCCCCACCCGGTGGCGGAAACCGCGCAGCTGCGATTGTCGGCATAGGTGCCGGCACCGATGATCGGCGCATCGCCGATCCGGCCCCAGCGCTTGCCCGTCATCCCGCCGGTCGACGTGCCCGCCGCCATGTTCCCATCGGCGTCGAGCGCGACCGCACCGACCGTGCCGAACTTGATGTCGACATCGAGCGCGCTGAGCTGTTCGGCCTTCATCCGCTCCAGCGCTTCCCTGCGGCGCGTGGTTTCGAACCATTCGGGCGGCATCGTTTCAAGCTGGTGGCTGGCGGCAAAGGCTTCCGCCCCGGTGCCGGCCAGCATCACATGCGGACTGTCGGTCATGACCTTGCGCGCCAGATCGATCGGATGGCGGATACCGGTCACGCCGGCCACCGCACCTGCATCGCGCGTCCGCCCGTCCATGATCGATGCGTCGAGTTCGATATCGCCGCCCCAGGTCAGCACGGCACCCCGCCCGGCATTGAACAGCGCGTCGTCTTCCATCGGTTCGATCGCCGCCTGGATCGCATCCATCGCGCTGCCCCCGTCGCGCAGCACTGCCGCACCTGCATCGAGCGCGCGCTGCAGCGCCGCGCGATAGGCGGCATCCTGTTCGGGCGTCATGTTCTCGCGCGCGATCGTGCCCGCGCCGCCATGGATGGCGATCGACCAGCCGGGCGTGTCCTGTGCGGTTGCAGGGGCCGCGAACAGCGCGAGAAGCGCAACCGACGCGGCGGCGATGGGGGCGAAAAATCCTCTCATGCCAGAGCGGTAGCACGGCTGCTTATCCACTTCACCCGGGAAAGCATTTTGTGGATTCGTGCCATGCATGGTAGCCCTTCCGTAACGTAAACCAATGGGGAGAGGTTTCGTGATTTTCGACCGTTATCGTTTCAACGAACAGGTGGCGATGGAGCTGGGGGAAAAGATCCTTCTGGCAATCGTCGCGCTGATCGTGACCTGGCTCATCGCGCGCGCTGCCAAATGGGCCTTCGCAAAACTCGTCGATGCCGTCGACTTCTTCAAGCGGGGGACCGGCAGCGGGCAATCGCTGGGCGAATCGCTGGGCAAGATCGTCAGCCTGCTGATCTGGCTGTTCGGCCTGCTGATCATTCTCAACATTCTCGAACTCGGCGGGGTCGCCGGGCCGATCGACAGCCTGCTCGAAAACGTCGTCGCATTCCTGCCCAATCTGCTGTGGGCGGGACTGATCTTCTTCATTGGCATGATGGTGGCACGGATCGTGCGCGACCTTGTCGTCACCACGCTGCAGACGGTCGATCTGGATAAATGGGCCAATCGCGGCGGGGTCGACAGCGTCACCGGGAACAGCACCATCAGCCGGACCATCGGCACCATCGTCTACGTTCTGATCGCGATCCCGGTGGCGATCGCCGCGCTCGAACAGCTGGGCATCGATTCGATCAGCGCACCGGCCAGCGAAATGCTGCGGATGATCTTTGCCGCGATCCCGAACATCATTGCCGCGGCCGTGCTGCTGGGGATCGGCTATCTCATCAGCCGCTTCGTGGTGCAGATCGTCAAGGAAATCCTGCCCGGCCTGGGCGTCGATCGCGCTATGGCCGAAAGCGGGCTGGTCACCGAAGGCACGACCGTGTCGGGCATCATCGCCCGCGTCGCGCAGGTGGCCATCATCCTGTTCTTCGCGATTGCCGCGACGAGGCTGCTCGGGTTTCCCGAACTGACCGCGATCCTCGACCAATTGCTCGAACTGGGCGGACGGGTGATCTTCGGCGCGGTGGTGATCGCCTTCGGTTTCCTGATCGCCAACCTGCTCGCGCGGCTGATCGCAGGCGATGCGGGCGGGTCGACCGCGGGCACTATCGTGCGCTGGGCGACGATCATCCTGTTCGTGTTCATGGGCCTGCAGTTCACTGGTATCGGCGGGATGATCCCGGCCAATGCGCTGACGATCCTGATCGCCGGCGTCGCGGTGGCGGGCGCGCTTGCCTTCGGTCTCGGCGGCCGCGACTGGGCGGCACGCAAGCTCGAACAGATGGACAGCGATCTCGGCGGGACCGCAGCACCCACGCCGAAACCCAAGCGCGGCGCTGCCGCCAAATCGACCGACCCGCTGCCGCCGGGCGCCTAGGCCCCGCAGCAGGCGAATTCGCCGGAAGGGGCGCGGGGGGCATCCTCCCCGCGCCTTTTTCGTGGGCGATCCGGCTTGCCGGGGCCCGCCCGCTCGTAGAGAAAGCGGATGCCGCCTGGCGCAGCGCGTCATTGCCCCTTCAACCCAAGGGCTCTATATCGCCGGGCATGTCTTCCATCCGTCCCTGGCGCACGATCGAGCGCCGCCCGTCCCGACAGATCATGGTCGGCAACGTCCCCGTCGGCGGCGATGCGCCGATAACCGTCCAGACCATGACCAACACGCCGACCGAGGATGTCGGTGCGACGATCGACCAGATCCGTCGCTGCGAGGACGCGGGCGCGGACATCATTCGCGTGTCGTGCCCCACCGCCGAGGCGACCGAACATTTCGACCGTATCACCAAGGCAGCGAATGTCCCGATCGTCGCGGACATCCACTTCCATTACAAACGCGCGCTCGAAGCGGCGGACAAGGGCGCGGCCTGCCTGCGCATCAACCCGGGCAACATCGGCAGCAGCCAGCGCGTGGCCGAAGTGGTCCGCGCCGCCAAGGCGAACGGCTGCGCGATCCGGATCGGGGTCAATGCGGGCAGTCTCGAGAAGGATCTGCTCGAAAAATACGGCGAGCCCTGCCCCGAGGCGCTGATCGAGAGCGCGCTCGACCATATCAAGCTGCTGCAGGACCACGACTTTCACGAATACAAGGTGGCAGTGAAGGCAAGCGACGTGTTCCTTGCCGTCGCGGCCTATCACGGCCTCGCCGATGCGGTGGACTGCCCGCTGCATCTGGGCATCACCGAAGCGGGCGGATTGATCGGCGGTACGGTCAAGAGCTCGATCGGCATGGGCAGCCTGCTGTGGGCCGGTATCGGGGACACAATCCGCGTGTCGCTGTCGGCCGAGCCCGAACAGGAAGTGAAGGTCGGTTACGAGATGCTCAAGGCGCTCGGCTTGCGCACCCGCGGTGTCCGCGTCGTGTCGTGCCCTAGTTGTTCGCGCCAGGGTTTCGACGTCATTCGCACGGTCGAAACGCTCGAGAAACGGCTCGAGCACATCAAGACCCCGATGAGCCTCTCGGTGCTCGGCTGCGTGGTCAATGGCCCCGGCGAGGCGCGCGAGACCGACATCGGCATCACCGGCGGCGGCAATGGCAAGCACATGGTCTATCTGTCGGGGGTGACCGATCACCACGTGCAGAGCGGCGACATGCTCGACCATATCGTTGCGCTGGTCGAAGCCAAGGCCGCCCAGATCGAAGCGGGCGAGGCAGTGGCCTTCGATCCGCATGCCGCACCTGCGCAGGCCGCCGAATAGCGCCTTTACGCCGTTTTAAGCCAAAGCGGCGCACGGTGCCGCGATGCGCATCGCGGTTCTCCTTGCCATAGCCGTGGCAGCCTTCCTCGGCGCAACGCTGGTGCCCGGCGACGCGCCCGAGCCAGCAACCGGTGATGACGGACTGCATGCCCCGCAGCCGGCGAAGGCGGAAACCTCCAGTGGACCCAGCGACAGCTACGCGGCGTGGGTCGCCGGGACCACCGAACTTCCCCGCGCTGCCGACGGGCATTTCTATGCCGAAACGCAGGTCAACGGCGCACAGATCGACATGCTGGTGGACACCGGGGCCAGCGTGGTGGCGCTGACCGGTGCCGATGCGCGCGCAGCAGGGTTGATGTGGTCCGCCGCCGATATCCGGCCGATAGCGCAGGGCGCTTCCGGTCCCGTGGCGGGAATGGCCATCACACTCGACCGGGTTACGCTTGGCGGTCACGAAGCGCGCAACGTTCGCGCGGTCATCGTGCCGGAAGGACTCGGCGTATCGCTGCTCGGCCAGAGCTTTCTTGCCTCGGTGCAACCGGTCCGGATCGAGCAGGACCGGATGGTGTTGGGCGAATGAACCGCGCGGTCCGCCGCAATCCCGTTGTCGCCTGCCGCACCGCACTGTTAGGTTCGCGCGCATGAATCGCCGCGATCTTATCAAGGGCTCATTGGCAGCGACCGCTGCCGCCGCCCTGCCCGCCCGCCTGTTCGCGCAGGTCAATCCCACCGCCGCCCGCGATGCGAAGCTGATGGCGATCGCGCGCGACGAACTGGCCCGGGCGGGTACCAACATCTGGCGCAGGGACATTGTCGGCATCGCGGATTTCGGCCTGCATTCTTCGCAGAAGCGGTTTCACTTCGTCGATCTCGAGAACGAACGGGTAACCAGCTATCACGTCAGCCATGGTACGGGTTCGGACGGCGAACACGATGGCTGGCTCAAGCGCTATTCGAATATCGAGGGGAGCGAAGCGTCCAGCCGCGGGGCCTTCATGACCCGCAGCTGGTATGTCGGGCGCTATGGCACTTCGCTGCGGCTGGACGGGCTCGATTCGACCAATTCCAATGCCCTGCCCCGCGCCATCGTGATGCACCCGGCGAGCTATGCCACGCCCGGACATGTCGATCGCTGGGGCCGGCTCGGCCGCTCGAACGGCTGCTTCGCCATGGGGCCCGAACAGTTCGACCGCGCGCTGATCGACCTGTCGGGCGGGCGCCTGCTGGTTTCGGGCAGCTACGGGATCGCGCAGGACGGCAGCGCCGTCAGCCCGCCGATCGCCCAATACGACCTGCTGCGCCGCCCGGACGGAACGACGTTCAGCCGCACCAGCCCGAGCGCTTACTGACGGACGCCCGGTCGGGCGACCTCAGCTCGTCTGCAGATCGTCGACGATCTCGACCGCTTCCTCGCTCGTCTCGCGGGCCCGGTCGTCCTGGCGCGGCGCATCGAGCGCGGCCAGTACGGGGGCGTCGCGGCCATAGATGTCGTCGAACTGGCGCAGCTCGCCGTTCACATCCACACCGTAGGTGAAATAGGTGATGTAGGCGGGCCACTGCTTTTCCATCGGGTAGCGCGTGTACTTGCCCGACGCGGTGATTTCGGAAACCTCCTGCTGGATCGCAGGCAGGTCCTCGCGGCTCTCGGCATTGCCGAGCATGGCCATCGTCATCGCCAGTTCGCGGGCGCCCTGAACGCGGATACACCCGTGGCTGAGCGCGCGGACGTCACGCGCGAACAGCGACTTCGCGGGCGTGTCGTGGAAGAAGATCGCGTGCGGGTTGGGCATGTCGAGCTTCATCAGGCCGAGCGAATTGCCCGGCCCGGGCTGCTGGACCACGGTGATCCAGCCGTTGGCGCCCTTGGTCGCCGTGTAGTTGTTGGCACGCGCCCAGCCGGGATTGTTGAGCACTTTCGCGCCCAGCCCTTCGCCCTTCACGATCGATTGCGGCACGGTCCAAGTCGGGTTGAAGATCACCGCCTCGACCATTTCGGAAAGCTGCGGCGTCGCGGTGCGGCCGGGCTTGCCCACCACTACGCGGTAGTGCTTGATGATCTTGTCGTTGACCGTCAGCCGCAGCTGGTATTCGGGCACATTGGCAAGCAGATATTGCTTGCCGAGATCCCGGGCGAGCCAGCGCCACCGGTCCATATTGGCGCGGATCAGCTTGCGCTTGGCGGGGTCGCTCGTGCGGGCGAGCTCTCCCTTCAAACGCGCGTAATCGGGCGAAACCGGATTGAGCGCGCGCAGCGTTCCGGCGATGTCGCCCGTCTCGACGGCCGTCTCCAGCAGGCGGTGCGAGGGCAGCACGTCGGGGTCGGGATCGACCACGAACCACTGGCGCCGTGCATCCATCGGCGTGCGCCCATCGCGCAGATCCTCGACCAGCCAGATGAAGATCTCGCTCGCCACAGCGTCGAGCGCCGGGCCCCGGCCCTGCGCGATTGCGGCGGCCAGCGCTTCAGCGCGGTAGTCACCGGGGACGAGCCCCTCGTCGGCCACCGTGGGAATGAAGGCGAGCAGCTTCTCAGCCTGCGCGAGCGTCCACTCGCGTTCGAGCACGGGCAATTGCTGGACCACTTCGCCCGACGACATGCGGATATCGTCGAAACTTTCCTCTACGCTGGGCTGCGCGGCGGGTTGCGGCGCGTCACGGGTATAATCGGGCAGTGGCTCGGTAACCCGGGCCGGTTCGGGCGGCAGCAGGTCTTCAGGCGCACTGTCCTGCGCGAAGACCGAGGTCGCGCACAGCGCGGCGCCCATTGCGGAACCGATAATCAGACGAAAACGTGTCATATGTCCTACCAGATGCGCCCACGCACCGGTGCGGCGCGTGTGGCTTGATAATTGCCCAATGCCCCAAGCTAATCCAATATCCCGGCTTTCACGAGGCTGAATTGTCCGTGACGGCTCGCTTGCCCCCGGATAGGAATTGGCAGTGCGCACCGATCACGCCCTCTTGCCCATGCTGATGGCAGCTCTGGCCGTCGCCAGCCTGGCCTTGATGGACGCTTACATGAAAAGCGCGGCGCTGGCCGTGGGCGCGCTGAGCGCGGCCTGGCTGCGCTCGCTGATCGCCACGGGAATCGCGCTGCCGCTGTGGCTGGCGCGCGGCGGGCGCTGGCCGCAGCGAGCAGTGCTCACGCTGCATCTGCAACGCTCGGTCGTCGCGACTTTCATGGCACTGACTTTCTTCTATGCGATTACCAAGTTGCCGCTGGCCGAAGCCATCGCAATCAGTTTCGTCGCGCCGCTGATCGCGCTCTATCTCGCGCGGCTGATGCTAGGCGAGATCATTCGCCGCGAGGCGATCGCCGCTTCGCTGCTGGGTTTCGCCGGCACGCTGGTGATCATCGGTGGCAAGGTGGGCCAGGCCGAATTCGACCGCGATACCGCGCTCGGGCTGGCCGCGATCCTGACCTCCGCCATGCTCTACGCCTACAGCTTCATCCTGATCCGGCGGCAATCGCAGGTTGCCGGCCCGGCCGAGATCGCGACCTTCCATTCGGGCGTGTCGGTGCTGCTGCTCGGCATGGCAGCCCCCTTCCTGTTCGAGATGCCGGACAGCGACACGCTGCGCGACCTCGCCGCGGCGGCGGTGCTCACGGTTATCGGGGCGATGGCTTTCGCCTGGGCCTACGCCCGCGCCGAGGCGCAGGTGCTGGTCCCACTCGAATATTCGGGCTTCCTGTGGGCTTCGGTGTTCGGCTGGCTGTTCTTCGCCGAACGGCTGACGCTGCCAACCCTGGCGGGCACCGCGATCATCGTCGGCGCGTGCTGGCTGGCGGCGCGCGGCAGGCGCCCGGTCCCGCCGCCCGATACGATCTGAACGATCTGTCGAACCGCCAGGCATGCAGGCTGGCGCGGATGCACGAAACCGTAGCGGCAGGCGAAGCCCGCGCCGCCGATCGACGCTTGCCGCAATGCCGCACACTTGATTTTTTCCCCGTTCCGGCGCAGGGGCGCGGCACATTCTGCTGCCCCGCCCATTGGTCGGGTAACGGCTTACAAACGAAAGGATCAACGCGCGCATGACCCAGGTCGGCAAGGACACGCTCGGAACCCGCTCCACTCTGACAGTGAACGGCAAGGACTACGCCTATTACTCCTTCGCCAAGGCGGCGGAAAAGCTGGGCGATGTTTCGAAGCTGCCTTTCAGCCTCAAGGTGCTGCTGGAGAACATGCTGCGTTTCGAAGACGGTGGTTTCACCGTCAGCACCGACGATGCCCAGGCGATCGTCGACTGGCAGAAGAACCCAGCCACGGGCAAGGAAATCCAGTACCGCCCGGCGCGCGTGCTCCTGCAGGATTTCACCGGCGTGCCCTGCGTGGTCGACCTTGCTGCCATGCGCGATGCGATCAGCAAGCTCGGCGGCGATACCGCCAAGATCAACCCGCAGGTTCCCGTGAACCTCGTGATCGACCACTCGGTCATGGTCGATGAATTCGGCCACCCCAAGGCTTTCGAAAAGAACGTCGAACTCGAATATGCCCGCAATGCGGAGCGTTACGACTTCCTCAAATGGGGTTCGAAGAGCTTCGAGAACTTCTCCGCCGTGCCTCCGGGCACCGGCATCTGCCACCAGGTGAACCTAGAATATATCGGCAAGGGCGTGTGGTCGACCAATGACCCCGAAGGCGAAGCGGTCGCCTATCCCGACACCTGTGTCGGCACCGACAGCCACACCACCATGATCAACGGCCTCGGTGTGCTGGGCTGGGGTGTCGGCGGGATTGAGGCCGAAGCCGCAATGCTCGGCCAGCCGATCTCGATGCTGATCCCCGAAGTGGTCGGATTCAAGCTGACCGGCGCGATGGCCGAAGGCGTGACCGCCACCGACCTAGTGCTGACCTGCGTGCAGATGCTGCGCGAAGTCGGCGTGGTCGGCCGGTTCGTGGAATTCTACGGCGAAGGCGTTGCGGGGCTGACCCTCGCCGACCGTGCGACCATTGCCAACATGGCTCCCGAATACGGCGCAACCTGCGGCTTCTTCGGCATCGACGACAAGACGCTCGAATACATGCGCCTCACCGGCCGCGACGAAGAAACCATCGCGCTGGTCGAAGCCTATTCGAAAGAACAGGGCATGTGGTTCACCCCCGAGGCCGAGCCCGTCTTCACCAAGACGCTCGAGCTCGACTTGTCGAAGGTCGTACCGAGCCTCGCCGGTCCCAAGCGTCCGCAGGACCGCGTCGCGCTGCCCGAGGTCGACGAGCTGTTCAACACCGACCTCAAGTCGATCTACGGCAAGGACAAGCCGCTCCGCGTCGACGTCGAAGATACGCATCACGATGTCGGCGATGGCGACGTCGTGATTGCCGCCATCACCAGCTGCACCAACACGTCGAACCCCGATGTGCTGATCGCTGCCGGCCTGGTCGCCAAGAAGGCGCATGAAAAGGGTCTCAAGCCCAAACCGTGGGTCAAGACCAGCCTCGCTCCCGGCAGCCAGGTCGTTACCGACTATCTCGTCAAGTCGGGCCTCCAGGACGATCTCAACGCCATGGGCTTCGATCTCGTCGGCTATGGCTGCACCACCTGCATCGGCAACTCGGGCCCGCTCGCGCCGCCGATTTCCAAGGCCATCAACGGCAATGACATTGTCGCTGCCTCGGTGCTGTCGGGCAACCGCAATTTCGAAGGCCGCGTATCGCCCGATGTGCGCGCCAACTTCCTCGCCAGCCCGCCGCTCGTGGTGGCCTACTCCATCCTTGGCACGGTCACGAAGGACATCACCGAAACCCCGCTCGGCCAGGACCAGCAGGGCAATGACGTGATGCTTGCCGATGTCTGGCCGACCAACGAGGAAATCGCCCAGCACCGCGCGGCCAATATCGACCGCCAGATGTTCGAAACCCGCTACGCCGACGTCTACAAGGGCGATGAGCACTGGCAGGGGATCAAGGTCGAGGCCAGCGACACCTATCGCTGGAACCCGACCAGCACCTATGTCGCCAGCCCGCCCTTCTTCGAAGGCATGGAAATGACGCCCGCCCCGGTGACCGACATCACCGACGCAAAGCCGCTGGCTATCCTCGGCGATTCGGTCACCACGGACCACATCTCGCCCGCCGGTTCGATCAAGGAAGACAGCCCTGCGGGTTCCTATCTGCAGAGCCACCAGGTCGCCAAGCAGGACTTCAACTCCTACGGCTCGCGCCGCGGCAACCACGACGTGATGATGCGCGGCACCTTCGCCAACATCCGCATCAAGAACGAGATGGTCCCCGGCGTCGAAGGCGGCGTGACGACCTACAATGGCGAACAGATGCCGATCTACGATGCGGCAATGAAGCACAAGGAAGACGGCACCCCGCTGGTGGTCGTTGCCGGCAAGGAATACGGCACGGGTTCGAGCCGCGACTGGGCCGCTAAGGGCACCATCCTGCTTGGCGTCAAGGCCGTGATCGTCGAAAGCTACGAGCGTATCCACCGCTCGAACCTGATCGGCATGGGCGTGCTGCCGCTGCAGTTCAAGGATGGCGATACGCGCAACAGCCTCGGCCTGACGGGAAGCGACAGCTTCACGATCAAGGGCCTCGCCGATCTCAGCCCGAGCCAGGACGTCGAAGTCGAGGTGACCCGCGAGGACGGTTCGACCTTCAGCTTCACCGCGCTGTGCCGCATCGATACTGCGAACGAGATGGAATATTACCGCAACGGCGGCATCCTCCACTACGTTCTGCGCAAGCTCGCGGCCGCCTGATCCCGTCCGACCGGAAGCGGTAGGCGCCGATGACGCTTATCGGTCGCCTGTCGCGGTTTCTGGGGCGAACCCCAACCGAACCTGAAGCCGATCCCGCCATCATGCGCGGGATCGGCGACCGCGTCCGCCGGATGCTGCGGGCCGACCCCCGCATCGAACCGCGTGGCGGCAAAAAAGCCGACCTGTTCCTCCTGCGCGGTTTTCTCGACGAAGCGGAGTGCCGCCGGCTGATCGCAATCATCGACAGCCGTATCCAGCCCTCCGTACTGTTTACCGACAAGGCTTCACCGCGCGGGCGCACGAGTTCGACGCATTTCTTCGCCAAGGAAATGTCCGAAACGCGTGCGCTGGCCGAGCGGATTGCCGCGGTTACGGGGATAGGGCTACGCCATGCCGAACCGCTGCAGGGGCAACGCTATCGCCGGGGCGAGGAATACCGGCACCACCGCGACCATTTCCTGCTTGATCGCTCGCACTGGCAGACCGAACGACATCGCGGTGGCCAGCGAAGCTGGACCGCGATGGTCTATCTGAACACACCCGAGGCCGGCGGTGCGACCGCGTTTCCCGCGCTGGACCTGACCATTGCGCCCGAACCGGGGATGCTGGTTATGTGGGACAATATGGATCGCAAGGGCCGCCCCAACCGCGCGACACTGCATGCCGCGCTGCCGGTCGAAGCAGGCGTCAAATACGTCGTTACCCAGTGGTACCGGCAGGGCGAATGGAGCCTGCGCGGGCGCGACTGACCGCTGCCGCTATCGGCGCTCAGGCCGCCCGCTTGATCCGGAACTTGCGCCGCCCGAGAATTGCGGCCGCGGCCATGCCGAACAGCGCCATCATCGGCGGGGCGGGCACATCGGTGCCGCTGCTGCTGCCCGAGGTCGACGAGCTGGTCGAGGACGAGGACGAGGTCGAGCTTGATGTCGAAGTCGAGGACGACGTGGAAGTCGAGCTCGACGTGCTCGTCGAGGACGACGAACTGGTGCTGGTGGTGACGTTGCCGCTCGAGGTCGAAACTTCGCCGGTGGAGGTGCTGACCGAACCGGTCGAGGTGGAGACTTCGCCCGTCGAGGTGCTGACCGAACCCGTCGAGGTGGAGACTTCGCCCGTCGAGGTGCTGACCGAACCGGTAGAAGTGGAGACTTCGCCCGTGCTCGAACTGGAACTCGTCGTCGTCGAGACTTCACCGGTCGAGGTCGAGGTGCCGCCAGTCGAAGTCGAAGTCGAGGATCCGCCGCTCGATGTAGAAGTCGAAGATCCACCGGTCGAACTGGTCGTCGACACGTCGACATTCACGACCGGAGGTTCGCCGCCGCTGGTGGTCGTCGAATTGACGATCACGCTGCCGCCGCCGCTCGATCCGGAGAAGAAGCCGCCGAAGAAGCCGCCGCCGAAACCACCACCGAAGCCGCCGCCGCCGCTTCCGCCGGCAATCGACCGCGATGCGCCGCCCCCGCCGACAGGTGCCGATGCGGGCAGCGGCGGAACGGGGACGGGTGCCATCGCCTGGCGATACACCGGCGGGCAGATGTTGTTCGGATTGTTCGCTGCAGCCGCCGAATCGGCGGGAACGCATTCGACCTGCCGCGGGATCGTGCGGGCACGCGGTACGGTCGGCCGCGGCACGGCGCGCGGGGTCGCCTGCTTGACGTATTTGGCCTGCTTGACCGATTTCGACTTGTACTGCGGATTGTCGGTAATCGGGCGCTCGGCGACGTGGACCGCCCCGCCTGCGAGCAGCGCACCACCCGCCGCCGTGGCCGAGAGTTTAGCGAGAGCTGATTTGACCGACATTATAAAACTTCCTGTTGCGACCGAAAAAGGGAAGCAATTTGCGTCCCTTAAGGCGATCCTTGAGTTGTTTTAACGAATCACCCCCCGGCGAATCGCGTGTATTCAGGATCGCAATTACCGCCAGAAAGTAAATTTTTCGCGGAATTGCGAGGCTTTCGCAAGCTTCGTCCCGTTTCGGGACCTTCCGCGCCACGGTTCTTACCGCAGCGCTAACCTCATTCGTCGAACATGTCGCTCTGCGGCCCCGAGGGCGGCGCCAGCCCGAGATGACTCCAGCCGCCATCGTTGAGGCAGCGCCCGCGCGCGGTCCGCGCGATCAGGCCGAGCTGGATGAGATAGGGCTCGATCACCTCCTCGACCGTGTCGCGAGGCTCGCTGAGACCTGCCGCCAGCGTTTCCACCCCGACCGGCCCGCCCTTGTAGGTGGTGGCGATCATGGTGAGATAGCGCCGGTCCATCGCATCGAGACCGAGGCTGTCGACCTCGAGCCGGGTCAGCGCCTCGTCGGCCACGCGGCTGGTCACCACCGCTTCGCCCAGCACGCTGGCGAAATCGCGCACGCGGCGCATCAGCCGCCCCGCCACGCGCGGCGTCCCGCGGCTGCGGCGGGCGATCTCGCGCGCGCCGCCCTCGTCGATCCCCATGCCGAGCAGCCCCGCACCGCGCGTGACCACGCGGAGCAGTTCGTCCTCGGTGTAGAAGTTCAGCCGCACGGGGATACCGAACCGGTCGCGCAGCGGCGTGGTCAGCAAGCCCTGGCGCGTGGTCGCGCCGACCAGCGTGAACGGTGGCAGGTCGATCCGCACGCTGCGCGCGGATGGCCCTTCGCCGATGATGATATCGAGCGCCCGGTCTTCCATTGCCGGGTAAAGCACTTCCTCGACCACCGGATTGAGCCGGTGGATCTCGTCTATGAAGAGCACATCGTTGGCCTCGAGATTTGTCAGCAGCGCGGCTAGGTCGCCCGCCTTGGCTATCACCGGCCCGCTGGTAGCGCGAAAGCCGACGCCCAGCTCTTTGGCTACGATCTGCGCCAGCGTGGTCTTGCCGAGACCGGGCGGGCCGAAGAACAGCACATGGTCCATCGCCTCGCCGCGGCCCTTGGCGGCCTCGACGAAGACGCGCAAATTCTCGCGCGCCGCCTTCTGCCCGACGAATTCGGCAAGTGACTTCGGGCGCAGCGCGGCATCGGGGTCCTCGGGCTGGCGCTCAGCCGAATGGAGGGGAACGGGTTCGGTCACACTGCCCCCATACCGTCATGCTGAACTTGTTTCAGCATCCAACGCGCGGCAATCACCGGAGGATGCCGTTCGAACGCGAACCCTGCGTCTACATCCTCGCGAGCCAGCCGCGTGGAACGCTGTATATCGGGGTCACATCCGACCTTGCGAAGCGGCTCTGGCAACACCGCGAAGGCGTTACCGGCGGCTTCGTCGCACGGTACAAGGTCCATCGCCTCGTGCGCTTCGAAATGTTCGGCGACATGGAGGCGGCGATCCTGCGCGAAAAGCAGCTGAAGCGCTGGAACCGTC
>Ga0105357_10000634_pt1 | contig 18670 bp, 20 predicted proteins | sample GOMGulsemesocosm_4_FD_83660 | JGI IMG/M metagenome (GOLD analysis project Ga0105357, IMG submission 83660) | Methane-oxidizing microbial communities from mesocosms in the Gulf of Mexico - GOM15B Gulf of Mexico | ecosystem: Environmental > Aquatic > Marine > Cold seeps | place: USA: Gulf of...
CCAAGACCCTGGTCTATCGTATTCTGCGCAAGGGTGAGGTGCGCGTTAACAAGGGACGGGTCAAGCCAGACTACCGCCTGCAGGCTGGGGACGTGCTGCGCATTCCTCCGGTTCGCCTGCCTGCGCCCAACGAGCCGGCACTGGTGGGGCAGGGGATTCTCAATGCGCTGGAAGCCGGTATTTTGTTTGAAGACAAGGGCTTGATTGTGGTCAACAAGCCCGCCGGGCTGGCAGTGCATGGCGGTAGTGGGCTGAATTTTGGCGTTATCGAGGCGATGCGCCAGCTGCGACCCGATTGCCCGCAGATGGAGTTGGTGCATCGTCTGGATCGCGATACCTCCGGCTGTCTGATGATTGCCAAAAAGCGCAGTGTATTGCGGCATCTGCATGCAGCTCTGCGTGGCGATGGCGTGACCAAATGTTATGAAGCCCTAGTGCGCGGTCGCTGGCCAGCGTCTACCAAAAAGGTGCATGCGCCGTTGCAGAAAAACAACCTGCGTTCCGGTGAACGTATGGTAGAGGTAGATCCTGAAGGCAAGGAGTGCCTCACCGAGTTTCGCGTACTTGAGCGCTTCGGTGATCAAGCGACTCTGGTTGAGGCGCGGCCCATCACGGGGCGCACCCATCAGATTCGCGTGCATGCCAAACACGCCGGCCACCCTATTGCCGGTGACCCCAAGTACGGTGACGATGAGTTTTCCCGTGAAGTGCGTGAGTTGGGCGGTAAGCGGCTGTTCCTGCATGCGCGCTCATTGCGTGTGGTGATGGCGGACGGTCAGGAGCTGAAGGTCGAAGCCCAGCCCGGCCCTACCTGGGATAACACGTTGCGGCGGCTGCGCGATGCGTGAGTTTGATACGCTGATTTTTGACTGGGACGGCACACTTTCAGATTCGATTGGTCATATCGTTTCTGCCATGCGAGCAGCGGCGCAGGATGTTGATATGCCTGTGCCGACGCCGTCTGCCGTGCGCGGGATAATAGGTTTGGGGTTGCCAGAAGCGGTTGCGGCGTTGTACCCGGCTGAAACCGATGTGCGGCGACTTTCCTCGGTGGTTGACAGCTATCGCCTGCAGTACCGCAGTCAGGAAACGCAGCCGGTTTTGCTGTTTCCAGGTGTACGCGAGGCGCTGGATGGTTGGCGCGCTGAGGGTTACCGGTTGGCTGTGGCGACGGGTAAAGGGCGTGGTGGGCTGGAGCGTATGTTGCGCAGTCACGACCTGCTCGGTTATTTCGATGCCACGCGTTGTGCAGATGAAACTGCCAGCAAGCCTCATCCAAAAATGCTGCGAGAGATTCTCGAGCAGCTGGATGGCTCGCCGTCGCGTGCGCTCATGGTGGGTGATAGCTCCTTTGATCTGGACATGGCGACGCAGGCTGGCATGGGCAGTGTTGGCGTCACCTACGGTGCGCAGTCGCGTGAGCAGTTGTTGCGCTGTAAGCCGCTGCACCTGATTGATGAATTTGTCGAGTTGACGGGCTGGTTGAAAGCGCCCCGTCAGAGCAATCAAAAAATGGCGATAGGGGAAGCTTGATGCAGAATGATCAATGGACCGAAGGCAAGATGGTTTCCAGGGAGGAGCGCGCGCAAGCGACCGAGGATAAGAAGGCCTGGCAGTTGCTGGAGAAAACCCTACTGGCATCGCTGCAGGAGCAGAAGCGCTCGCGGCGCTGGGGTATCTTTTTCAAAGCCCTGACCTTTGTTTATCTATTTGGCGCCATCTTGCTGTTTTCGCCGCTGGCACAGATGGAGTCGAGCAGCGTCGGCGGGCCGCATACGGCGGTGATCGAATTGCGCGGCATGATCGCGGATCAGGAAGAGGCCAGCGCAGATAACTTGGTGGGTGCGCTGCGTGACGCCTTTGAGGACGCCAATACCAAGGGTGTGGTGTTGCGGATCAATAGTCCGGGCGGCAGTCCGGTGCAGTCGGGCTACGTTTATGACGAGATAAAGCGGCTGCGCGCGCTGCATCCTGATATCAAAGTTTACGCCGTGATTACCGATTTGGGTGCTTCAGGTGCCTACTACATTGCTGCTGCGGCAGACGAGATATATGCCGACAAGGCCAGCTTGGTGGGCTCTATTGGTGTCACTGCTGCCGGTTTTGGTTTTGTCGGCACTATGGACAAGTTGGGTGTAGAGCGTCGTACATACACGGCTGGTGAGCATAAGGCATTCCTCGACCCTTTCCAGCCCGAAAAGCCGGAGGAGCGTGAGTTCTGGCAGGGCGTGCTGAATACAACGCATCAGCAGTTCATCAGTCAGGTCAGGGTGGGGCGGGGTGATCGCCTGAAAGAGACGCCAGATATGTTCAGCGGTTTGATCTGGTCGGGTGAGCAGGCGCTGGAGTTGGGCTTGATCGATGGGTTGTCGAGCACCTCTGCGGTGGCACGGGATGTGGTTGGTGCCGAAGAGCTGGTTGATTTCACGCATCAGGAGTCACCCTTCAAGCGCTTTACTCGCCAGTTGGGTGCCAGCATGGGTGCTGCGTTGGCGACCGAGCTGGGCTTCTCTGGACCAGCTTTGCGCTGAGATATTCTGGTTCAGGGAAGGTGGATGCCCTCGTTGGCGAGCATGTCGCACAGCCTGATCAGTGGCAGGCCGATCAGGCTGTTGGGGTCGTCGCCCTGCATGCGGTGTATCAGGCTGATGCCAAAGCCCTCTGATTTGAAGCTGCCAGCGCAGTCGTAGGGTTTTTCGTGTGTCAGATAGCGCTCGATCTGCGCGTCATCAAGTGCCCGGAATGTCACGCTGTAGGGTTCTACGATGAGCTGGTGTTGGCCGCTGGCGCTATTCAGCAGGCAGAGTGCGGTCGAGAAGGTCAGGGTCTGGCCGCTGCTTGCTCTGAGTTGTCTAAACGCTTCGCGGTGACTGCCGGGTTTGCTTACCGGCTGGCCGTCCAGTAATACCACCTGGTCCGAGCCGATTATCAGATGGTTGGGGAAGGTCTGTTGCAGGCTTTGCGCCTTCTGTAGTGCGAGGCGTTGCGTCAGTTGTTCTGGTGTCTCGCCGTCAAGGGCTGTTTCATCAATGTCGGGTGATGCGCTCTCGAAGGGGAGGTGCAGTCGTTGCAGCAGGGCTCTGCGGTAGCTGGAGCTGGATGCCAGGATGAGTCGGGGCATGGGGTTTCTCCGTGTTTGCGTAGGCGGCATCTTAGCGCTGGTCTGTCGAGGTTGGCGAGTCGACCGTCAGTAGTGATTGCGCCTGCAAATAGTTTTGACAGATGGGGCGCGGATCCCTAGAATTGCGCGCTTATGTCTGGAACCATACCCTCATACATTGAGCCGGCACGGCTTGTTGATCGCCAAATTACCCTGAAAGGCGTGGTGAAGGCGGATAGCATGCAGCGTTTGGCGGCGGTGTTGGCGGCTCCCGCAGATGATGTGCAGGTTGAACTGCACTTCTCCCGCGACGAGCAGGGGATCGGCACCATGCATGGTCACTATCAGACCAATGCGCCGCTGATCTGTCAGCGCTGCCTCGAGCAGGTTGTTGTACTGCTCGACAGCGAGTGTGATGTAGGTTTTGTCGAAAGTGATGAGGCTGCCAAACAGCTGCCCCGTCTTTATGAACCGGTTATTGTGGGTGAAGAACCGCTCGATCTGATTTCTCTGATCGAAGACGAACTGCTTCTGGCCTTGCCTGCAGTTCCGATGCACCCGCAGGAAACATGTCAGCATCCGCCAGGGTATCGCCCTGAGACGGCGGAGCTGGAGGAAAAGTCTGAGAAGCCTAATCCTTTCAGCGTGCTGGCCAAGTTAAAACGCGATACCTGAGCTTAGGAGCTTATTAGTCATGGCTGTTCAGCAGAACAAAAAGTCCCGTTCCGCACGCGGCATGCGTCGTTCACACGATGCGTTGTCCTCCGCTGCCTTGTCAGTAGACAAGACCACTGGCGAAACTCATCTTCGTCACCACGTTTCTCCTGACGGCTTCTACCGTGGTCGTCAGGTTGTAAACAAGGACAACGACGAATAAGTTTTGTCCACGTCAATTCGCCTAGCGATTGATGTGATGGGCGGGGACTTCGGTCCCCGTTGCATTATCCCCGCTGCGCTTCGCAGTCTTACGCTTTATCCCTCCCTGCATTTGATTCTGGTTGGCTCTGCGGATGCTATCAAGCCGCTGCTTTCTGCTGCCCGGTATCCCCTCGAGCAAGTGACCCTGCATCCTGCCAGTGAGCAAATTCTGGCCGAGGATCCGCCTGCTCGTGTATTGCGTGGCAAGCCAGACGCCTCCATGCGCGTCGCCTTGCAGCTGGTGCGCGATGGACATGCAGACGGCTGTCTGAGCGCGGGCAATACGGGCGCCTTGATGGTGTTGGCGCGGTCCATCGTGGGCATGCTTGAGGGCGTGCAGCGACCAGCCATCATGGCGGCGCTGCCGGTCGCTGGGCATGACTGTCATGTGCTGGACCTGGGGGCGAATGTCGACTGTTCGGCCGAACAGTTGCTCGAATTTGCGCTTATGGGGTCTGCAGCGGTTACTGAGCTAACCGCCAACCCTAGTCCTCGAGTCGGTTTGCTGAACATCGGGCACGAGGTGAATAAAGGAACGCGCGAGGTGCGCGCCGCAGCAGCCTTGTTGGCCGCCAGCGAACGCCTTAACTACGTTGGGCATGTCGAGGGTGATGGTCTGTTCCGCGGTGAAGCCGACGTGGTGGTTTGTGACGGCTTTGTTGGTAATGTCCTGCTCAAGGCGAGCGAAGGTGTTGCTGGCTATCTGCAGTCGGAAATGCGTGATGCCATGCAGGCTAGTCGGCTGCTGCGCTGGATGTCGCCTTGGGTTCGACGCTCGCTCAGGCCCATGCGGCAACGCAATGATCCTGATCGCCATAATGGCGCGAGTCTGCTGGGGTTGCGCTCCGTGGTCATCAAGAGTCATGGTGGCGCGGGTGAAGAGGCGATCCTGGCGGCCATAGGCAAAGCGGTTAAGGCCTGCGAGGCCAATCTGCCGGCACGTATTGCCGATCAGCTGCGGGTGGCGCGATGAGGTCTGTGACCTCGGTGGTGCGCGGTGCATCCAAATTCCATTGTCACACTCATGTGTCTAGACTCTGCTCATTCATTCGAGAACAGGAAGATGGTATGACTAATTCCCTTGGCTTTGTATTCCCTGGTCAGGGCTCGCAAGCTGTTGGCATGCTGGGTGACCTGGCTGAGCAGCACGCCGTTATCAAGGAAACCTTCAGTGAAGCTTCTGATGCGCTGGGGTATGACCTGTGGGCATTGTCCCAGAATGGTCCGGAAGCGGATCTGAATCGCACGGACCGCACGCAACCGGCCATCTTGACTGCCTCAGTAGCGCTCTGGCGGTTGTGGTGTCAAACCAGTTCCGTGCGACCCGGCTTTGTGGCCGGCCACAGTTTGGGTGAGTACTCGGCGCTGGTGGCGGCTGAGGTGTTGAGTTTTGCCGACGCAGTGCGGCTGGTCGAACGTCGTGGTCAGTTGATGCAGCAAGCCGTGCCGGAAGGGCAGGGTGCCATGGCTGCGATACTGGGACTGGAAGACGAGCAGATTATCGAGCTGTGCGCTGCTGCCTCGCAGGGTGAGGTCGTCAGTGCGGTTAACTTCAATGCCCCGGGTCAGGTGGTTATCGCTGGCCAGGCTGCAGCCGTGACGCGTGCCATTGATGCCTGCAAGGCTGCGGGCGCCAAGCGAGCCATTGCCTTGCCGGTCAGCGTGCCGTCCCACTGCGCCCTTATGCAGGGAGCGGCAGAACAACTGTCAGCTGACTTTGCTGCTATTGATTGGCAGGTGCCTGCCATTACGCTGGTACAAAATGTCAGTGCGCGCCCCGCGTCCGACATTGCAGACCTGCGGCAGTTGCTCGTCGAGCAACTTTACAGCCCGGTTCGCTGGGTTGAGACTGTGGTTTACATGGCTGAGCAGGGCGTTACTGACCTGGTTGAGTGTGGCCCGGGCAAGGTGCTGGGTGGCCTGAACAAGCGTTGTGCCAAGTCTGTTGCCAATCACAGCCTGGATAGCGTTGCGGGTTTTGCCGCTGCCAGCGAACACTTTGCATAAGGAATTTGATATGAGTCTTGCAGGAAAAGTAGCCTTGGTTACCGGTGCCAGCCGCGGCATAGGTCAGGCGATTGCTCACACCCTGGCTGCGCAAGGTGCCATCGTAGTGGGAACGGCGACTAGTGATCAGGGTGCGCAGGCGATTGCCGACAAGCTCGCTGAAGCGGGTTATCAGGGCACAGGTATGAGGTTGGATGTGCGTGACCCTGAGTCGGTTTCCGCGGTGCTGGGCAGCATTACCGAAGCCTATGGTGCGCCGGCGATTCTGGTCAATAATGCCGGGATTACCGCCGATAATCTGCTTATGCGCATGAAGGATAATGAGTGGGATGATGTGCTGAATACCAACCTGGGTTCAGTCTACCGCTTGTCCAAGGCCGTGCTGCGAGGCATGACCAAGGGGCGTTGGGGGCGTATCATCAACATCAGCTCAGTGGTCGGTGGTATGGGGAACGCGGGCCAGTCCAACTATGCTGCAGCAAAGGCCGGCATGGAAGGTTTTACTCGCGCGCTGGCGCGAGAAGTTGGCTCTCGTGCCATTACTGTGAACGCCGTAGCACCAGGTTTTATTGACACAGACATGACGCGTGCGCTTAATGACAGCCAGCGTGACGTGATGCTGGAGCAGATTCCGCTTGGTCGTTTGGGTCAGGTAGATGAAATTGCAGCGGCGGTAGGCTTTCTTGCCAGCGAGTCGGCAGGCTACATCACCGGCGCAACGCTGCCGGTAAATGGCGGCATGTATATGAGCTGAGGTGGTTTTCCATCTGGCTAGACTGATGTTTTTGCATGACTTTTTGCCGGGTACAGGCCCTGCAGGCTTTGCACCCTTTACGATAGAAGCGATTCGCGCTTGAAACCAAGCAATTTGTTTCTATAAACTACCCGCAGTCCGGCTTCTCGGAACTGCAAATAGGAGTGAGAACAAGGTATGAGTACCATCGAAGAACGCGTCAAGAAAATCGTTGCCGAACAGCTCGGCGTCAAAGAAGAAGAAGTGACCAACAGCGCTTCTTTTGTTGAAGATCTTGGCGCTGACTCCCTGGACACCGTGGAGCTGGTAATGGCGCTCGAAGAAGAATTCGAGACCGAGATTCCGGATGAAGAAGCCGAGAAAATCACTACCGTCCAGGAAGCAATCAACTACGTGAACGCAAACCAGAAGTAATCACGTAGTCTGCTGAAAGGTCCCAAAAAAGCCGCAGTGCTCTCAAGTAACTGCGGCTTTTTTGTATGTCTGAAGCATGCTGATACGCTGAGGGCGCTCTGGCGTATTGCTGGTCGGCGCATTTGCGCCGACAATATGGCAGGTTCGCGGCAGGGGCTGTGTCTGGCTGCCGTTGCTATAAGAGTTGAATAAGGAGTTCGCTGTGTCGCGCAGACGCGTCGTGGTAACCGGTCTGGGTATGCTGTCACCCTTGGGTAATACGGTAGAAAGCAGTTGGCAGGCCGCCTTGGCTGGCAAAAGTGGTATCGCCACCATCGAGCACATGGATGTCAGTGCCTTCAATACGCGTATTGGCGGATCCATTCGTGACTTTGACGTCGAGTTGTACATGGCCGCGAAAGAGGCGCGTAAGCTCGATTTGTTCATTCAATACGGCTTGGCTGCCTGTATTCAGTCGATCCAAGACTCTGGTATCGAAGTGTCTGATGAAAACCGTGACCGCATCGGTGTGGTTATGGGCTCGGGCATTGGTGGTCTCACCAATATCGAAAAAAACTGCGAACAACTGCTGAATAGCGGGCCGCGCCGTATCTCTCCCTTTTTCGTGCCCGGCTCGATCATCAACATGGTCGCCGGGTATCTCTCGATACAATATGGTCTGCAGGGCCCTAATTATGCGATGACCACCGCTTGCACCACTGGCACGCACAGCATTGGCATGGCTGCTCGCAACATTGCCTACGGTGAAGCAGATGTGATGGTCGCCGGTGGTTCTGAGATGGCTACCAGTGGCTTGGGGCTCGGCGGCTTTAGCGCTGCGCGCGCCATGAGCACGCGTAATGATGACCCGCAAGGCGCCAGTCGCCCTTGGGATAAAGACCGAGACGGCTTTGTGCTGTCCGATGGTGCTGGTGCCATGGTGCTTGAGGAATACGAGCACGCCAAAGCGCGCGGCGCGAACATCTACGCCGAGCTGGTTGGCTTCGGCATGAGCGGTGACGCATATCACATGACCGCGCCGCCAGAAGACGGCCGGGGCGGAGCCAAGTGCATGGCCAACGCGCTCAAGGACGCCGGCCTGAATCCTGACGAAGTGGATTACATCAATGCGCACGGCACCTCTACACCGGCCGGCGATCTGGCCGAAACTCGCGCGGTGAAAACCGTGTTTGGCGCGCATGCGCAGGAGTTGGCGATCAGTTCGACCAAGTCCATGACCGGCCACCTTCTGGGTGCTGCCGGCGCCGTAGAAGCGGTGTTCAGTGTATTGGCGCTGCGGGATCAGGTGGCGCCACCGACCATCAATCTGGATAACCCGGATGAAGGCTGTGACCTTAACTATGTTGCCCATAGTTCGCAGCAGCGCGCCCTCAATGTGACGCTGTCCAACTCGTTCGGATTTGGTGGTACCAACGGTAGCCTGGTTTTCCGTCGTTGTGAATGAGGGCTGACGGCGCCATGCCAGGGGTAAGCAGGTTTACGCTGATCAATGGCCGGGAGGCCGATCAGTTGCCCCTCAGCGATCGCGGTTTGGCTTACGGTGATGGCCTATTCGAAACGCTTCGGGTTGTCAGAGGTAAGGCGCCGCTTTTGGCACTGCATCTGCAGCGTTTGCAGCGTGGCTGCCAAGCGTTACATTTGTCGCTGCCGAGCGAGCTGGAAGACGAGCTGAGCATGGCTGCCCAGCGGCTTGGAGATGGCGTGATCAAGCTGATTGTCACTCGCGGTAGTGGGCAACGTGGCTACGCCATACCGCAGCACAGCGAACCTAGTCGCATTATCTCGGCTTCACCCTTGCCGGATTATCCTGCTGCGCACGCAGAGCAGGGCGTTCGGCTCTACTTCTGCAACACACGTTTGGCTCTGCAGCCGCTGTTGGCGGGGATCAAGCACCTCAATCGCCTGGAGCAGGTGCTGGCTCGCAGCGAATGGCGGTCCGGCGAGTTCGCTGAAGGCTTGGTCTGCGATCAGCTCGGCCGGCCGGTTGAATGCACCATGAGCAACCTGTTCTTTTATGCTGGTGGCGCCTGGGTGACGCCTGAGTTGACTCAGTGTGGCGTGCAGGGAGTGATGCGCGACTGGTTGATCGCGTCGCTGCAAGCGCACGGTGAAGCGGTGCAGGTACGGCAGGTCAGTTATGCCGAATTGCTCGCTGCTGACGAAGTGGTGTGTTGCAACAGTTTATTTGGTGTCTGGCCCGTGATTGAGCTGGCCGAGCGGCAATGGTCGGTCGGCAAGCACTCTCGCCAGATGCAGTCCTTGGCAAAACAGGCTTATTCGTGAAAATTCTTGGCAAGATCTTCGCTTTTTTATTCGTGGTTTCTACGCTACTGGTGCTCGGCGGTGGGTTGTGGGGCTTCCTGACCCTGCAAACGGCTCTGCATCAACCATTACAGCTGCAGGATTCGAGAACCCTCGAAGTGCCGCCGGGCAGCACGCCGGCGGGTATCTTTGCCGAGCTGGAACGTGAGCAGGTGCTGGAGAATAGCGTTTGGTTACGTCGTTACTGGCAATGGCAGATGGAAGGAGCCGTGTTGCATGTCGGTGAATATGCGTTGCAGCCGGAAATGACTGCTGCGGAGCTGCTGCACCTGCTGGAACGCGGTGACGTGTTGCAGCGGCACCTGACGCTGGTGGAGGGCTGGAACTTCGCCCAGGTACGCGCCGCGCTACGCCAAGCCGAGCGCTTGGAGCAGACGCTGCCGGAAGATTGGGGTGATGCGCAGGTCATGGACGCGCTTGGTCTTTCGGGCATTCACCCTGAAGGTCGCTTTTTTCCGGATACTTATCAGTACACCCTGGGCATGAGTGATCGTGATCTACTGCTGCGTGCTTATCAGCGGATGGAGCAGCAGTTGGCCGAGGCTTGGGAAGGGCGTGTCGATGACTTGCCATTCGACACCGCCTACGAAGCGCTCATCATGGCCTCGATTGTCGAGCGCGAAACCGGCGTGCCCAGTGAGCGTCCCGAAATCGCTGGTGTATTTGCCCGTCGCTTGCGGATGGGCATGAAGCTGCAGACCGATCCCACGGTTATCTACGGACTGGGCGCCGACTACAAGGGTAATATTACCCGTCGTCACCTGAGGCAGCCGTCTGATTACAATACCTACATCATTGATGGCTTGCCGCCGACGCCCATCGCCATGCCGGGCCGGGAAGCGCTGCTCGCAGCGGTCAATCCGAAGCCGGGCAAGAGCCTTTATTTCGTAGCCAAGGGGGATGGCTCTCACGTATTTTCCAACAGCCTGGCTGAGCACAATCGTGCGGTACGCGCTTACCAGATGCGCCGCCGGACTGACTATCGCTCATCACCTGCGCCGGATACACCAGCGCAGGAGCGCGTCGAATGAGCGGGCTGTTCATTACTTTCGAGGGGCCTGAGGGCGCCGGTAAATCAACCAATCTGCAGTACCTGGCCGACATCCTGAGTGAGGCCGGTGCCGAACCGCTGCTGACGCGTGAGCCGGGCGGCACACCCATCGCAGAACAGATTCGTGCACTGTTGCTGGCAAATCATGATGAGCAGATGGACGACGATGCCGAGCTGCTGCTGATGTTTGCCGCCCGTGCCCAGCATCTTAATCGGGTGATTCGCCCGGCACTGGCTGCCGGCCGCATTGTTATCAGCGACCGCTTTACCGATGCGACCTATGCCTACCAAGGCGGCGGTCGGGGTATTGATCCAGAGCGTATAGCGGTGCTTGAAGGCTGGGTTCAAGGCTCCCTGCGGCCTGACCTTACACTCCTGTTCGATGTGCCAGTGGAGGTCGGCCTTGCCCGTGCCAAGGCGCGCAGCACACTTGATCGTTTCGAGCAGGAAGAGCGCGCTTTCTTTGATGGCGTGCGTAACACCTACCTCAGGCGTGCAGCACTGGCCCCCGAGCGTTATCGGGTGATCGACGGCAGCGGCTCGCTGGCGTCTGTGCAAGCGGCATTGCAGCCGGTAGCGCAATGGATTCTGGAGCAGTGGCGTGCTTGAGCTGGTGAGCCGGCCTGCGCCCTGGCATCAGCCGATCTGGCAGCAGCTGACAGCGCAGCAGGATTTTGCCCATGCCTACCTGTTCAGTGGTCAACCTGGCGGCGGTAAGCGTCGTTTTGCTAGTGCTTTTGCGGCCTTCCTCATGTGCGACACTCCGGCGGGAGGTCTTGCCTGTGATCAATGTCGCAGCTGTCACCTGCGCCTCGCCGGCAGCCACCCGGACCTGCTGCTGCTCGAGCCAGAGGAAGAGGGCAAGGCGATTCGCGTAGACGCGGTGCGCCAACTGGTCGATTTTATTTCCCAGACCGCGCAACAGGGTGGCCGTAAGGTGGTGGTTCTGCAGCCGGCGGAGGCCATGAACGTGAACGCTGCCAACGCATTGCTGAAATCTCTGGAAGAGCCTTCGGCGGAAACCTATTTGCTATTGATCAGTGATCAGCCCAGCCGACTGCTGCCGACTATCCGCAGCCGTTGCCGAGTCCAATCGCTGGGCTTGCCCGATCGTACGGAGGCGCTGGCCTGGCTGACCGAGCAGGGCGGTGACCGGTCGATTGAAGAGTGCGACCTGTTGCTGCAGATGGCCGGGGGAGCGCCTTTGCTGGCGCTAGCCTTGGCTCAGCAAGATGCGCTGGCGCAGCGTGAAAAGGTGGTAGAGGGCATCAAGGCGTTACTCAAGGGGCAGGTAGCGCCTTCGCGATTGGCAGAGCAATGGAGCGCTGTCCCTATCGAGCTACTGCTCGACTGGTTCTGCGCTTGGACACTGGACTTGCTGAAGCTTCAGCAGGGCGCCAGTGAGCAGGCCGGCAGTGTCGATATGGATAAGGTCTTGGGCTATATGGCGCAGAAGCTGGAGGTGCATAGGTTGCTCGCATGGCAGGACTGGTTACTTGAGCACCGCAGGCTATTTGCCAGCAAAGCTAACCTGAATCGAGTACTCTTTCTGGAAAAGGCGCTGGTGCAGTGGAAAAATCTGCTGCAAAGGCGTTAACCTGATAGTTGTATTACGCTTCTAACAAGGATAGAGCGATGAACAATCCAACGGCTCCTGGTCCGCGCAACGGTATCTTGTCGCTGACCATCAAGGACAAGTCGGTTCTGTATGCGGCCTATATGCCGTTCGTGAAGCACGGTGGCCTGTTTATTCCGACCAACAAGGGCTATCGTCTGGGCGATGAGGTTTTCATGCTCCTGAATCTGATGGAAGAGCCGGAGAAAATCCCCGTGGCCGGCAAGGTTATCTGGGTGACGCCCAAGGGTGCCCAGGGCAACCGAGCAGCGGGAATCGGCGTTCAGTTCAGCGATCAGGACAACACCGCGCGCAGCAAAATTGAAACCTATCTGGCTGGCGCATTAAAATCCGACCGTCCCACCCATACTATGTAATTCATGCTTATTGACTCGCACTGCCATCTCGATCGTCTGGATCTTACCCCTTACAACGGCTCGCTCGACGCCGCTCTCAATGCCGCTCGGGCTCGCGGTGTAGCGAAGTTTCTCTGCATCGGTGTGGACGCCAACAATGCTCCCGTAGTGCAGGCGCTGTCCGAGCAGCACGCCGACGTCTTTTGCAGTGTGGGTGTACATCCGCTGGATCTGAAAGACAGCGCCGAAACCGAGCTGGACTGGCTGTTAACTGCACTGCAGCATGAACGCACGGTCGCCATCGGTGAAACCGGGCTGGACTATCATTACGAGCCCGAGTTGGCCGAGCAGCAGAAAGCTTCTTTTGCAGTGCATTTACAGGCGGCAAAGCAAACCGGCAAGCCGGTTGTTATCCATACCCGTGCAGCGCGCGCTGACACGCTGGCGTTGTTGCGCGAAGCTGATCTGGCTAACGCTGGCGTGCTCCATTGCTTTACCGAAGACTGGGATATGGCCCGTGCAGCTCTGGACATGGGTTACTACATCTCGTTGTCGGGCATAGTCACTTTCCGCAATGCCGATGCCTTGCGCGAGGTTGCCAGGCAAGTACCGATCGACCGCTTGTTGGTCGAGACCGATTCGCCCTACCTAGCCCCCATACCGCACCGCGGGAAGCCGAATGAGCCTCAGTTTGTCTGCGAGGTGGCGTCTTTTCTTGCCGAGTTGCGTGGTGTGCCTGTTGAGAGTCTGTGGCAGCAGACCAGCGACAATTTCCACCGCCTGTTTCCCCTCACGCTTCGCTGAGGCGTTGCAATCGACCTGTGGACGGCTCCTGTGCTGACTAAAAAAAACCCGAACTCTGGGGGATGAGTTCGGGTTAAGACCATTAGGAGTGATACTGAGACAGGATAGAACCTGTCGGCTCAGTCCGGCACTTGGGGGAGATGCCGATCTGATAGCTTGAGTATTGTTGAAATCCCCCGGCTTGCCAGCGCTGGCGCTCGTTTTTATAAACTGATTTGGAATACGTGCGCGGCGCTTTATCGTGAAGTGCTTTTACTCTGTTGTGCCGCGATCAGTGTTTGCAGTTGGCTCAATGCTAGATCCAGTGTGCTCTTGCTGGTGTAGAAGTGCGGCGACCAGCGGATGCCGCCCCCGCGCTGGGCACAGATAACCCCGGCTTTCATCAAGGCGTGGTGCAGGGCGGCGTGGTCGATGCCGTCGATGGCAAAGGTCACTATGCCGCTCTGGCGGTCTGCCGTCTGAGGGCTAAGCAAGCGGATGCCTGGCAACTGCTCGAGGCGGCCTATCAGGTAGCGGGTGCGCTGATGCAGGAGGGTGGCAACCTGCTCTATGCCCACGTCCAACAGTACTTCCAGACTGGCCGAGAGTGCGTGTTGTGCCAGCGTGTTGGGGCTACCAGCCTCAAACCGCCGTGCAGACTTGGCTGGGGACCAGTCTGTCAGGTCGTAGTTGCCCATGGCCTCCACCATGTGCCAACCGTGCTGGGTGAGGCTTAGCTGATCGCGGGCTGACGCTCTGCAATAGAAGACGCCCAAGCCTTCGGGCCCCAGCAGCCATTTGTGCCCGTCGGCCATGGCAAAATCGCAGTCGATGGCCTGGGCGTCGAAGGGCAGGGCGCCGAGCGATTGAATTGCGTCAACACAGAACAGTACGCCCCGCGCGCGACAGGCAGCGCCCAGGCGTGCCAGATCCATCTTCAAGCCACTGGCGTACTGCACCGAACTGATAGTGAGAAGCCGGGTGCGCGGGCCCATCGCGTCGATCAACGCCTGTTCCGGGTCGGCACCATCGAGTGCAACCTGGCGCAAGTTGACGCCACGCTCGCTCAGTGCTTGCCAAGGTATGCGGTTGGAGGGGAATTCCTGGTCGCTGGTGACGATCTGGTCGCCGGCTTGCCAGGCGATACCCTGGGCCACGAACGAGAGAGCCTCCGAGGTGTTTTTCACCAGCGCGATGTCATCGCTGGAGGGCGCGTTCAGCAGCAGCTGCAACTGATTGCGCAAGTGCTTCTCCTGCTTTGCCCAGCGCGGGTAATCCCAGGCTCCTTGCAGTGCGTTCTCGCGTGCGAAGCGGCTGACTGCCTCCACAGCACGTTGCGGCCAGGGCGCCACGGCGGCGTGATTCAAATAACAGATGTTTGGGTCTAGCGGGAATTCGTGTTGCCAGGATTGTGCTGTATTCATGGTGCCTCCTTTGCTTGTCAGCATAGTGGCTGTAAACAGACTAAGTCACGCCGGATTGCTGGTCTGGCGGAGCAGGACATTTCGGACAAAATCATTGCCTCCGTACAGGTTTGAACTGCGCCCATTACGTAGGCCAGTAAATAGGCACATTGGGACAGCTTTGAACCCGTGGGTCAGCTTTTAATCAAATATGGGCATCTGGTCATGGAGTTGGCATAATGGGAGACATTTTCAGTTTGAGTTTCAGGTGCCTAAATGCAGAAAGAATCACGTAAAGTTCGCGAATTTCGTCGTCGGGAGCAGGAAATCCTGGATAGCGCGTTGCGTCTGTTTCTTGAGCAGGGAGAAGACAGCGTCACCGTTGAAATGATTGCCGATGAAGTAGGTATAGGCAAGGGCACCATTTACAAGCATTTCAAGTCCAAAGCCGAGATCTACTTGCGCCTGATGCTGGATTACGAACGTGACTTGGCCGAATTGCTCCACTCCAAGGACATCGAGCGTGACCAGGAAGCCTTGTCTCGCGAGTATTTCGCCTTCCGCATGAGCGACCCTGAACGCTACCGCCTGTTTGACCGTTTGGAAGAGAAGGTGGTCAAGGCCAATCAGCTGCCGCTGCTGGTCGAAGAGCTACACGCTATTCGTGCATCCAACTTCAATCACCTGACCGGCGTCATCCAGACACGCATAGACGATGGCAAGCTGGAAAATGTTCCGGCCTACTTCCACTACTGCGCCGCCTGGGCGCTGGTGCACGGCGCAATGGCGATGTACCACTCGCCGTTCTGGAAAGATGTGATCAAGGATCAGGAGGGCTACATGCAGTTCCTGATGGATATCGGCGTGCGCATGGGTAACAAGTCCAAGCGTAAAAAAGAGCAGGAAAGCGCCGAACAGCCTGCCTGAGATCTCAGGCAGCTGAACTCACGGCTGAAAGCAGGGGTCTATCCCACAGGCCATACAGGAGTTGCCCCTTGCTTTCATTACGTATCACCTGCGGTTTATTGGCGCTATGTCTGTCTTCACCGCTGCTGGCGCGCGATTACACCTATACCGATGCCCATCTGCACTATGTCGACTTCTTTCAGGAGTCCGAAGGCATGCAGGCGTTGATCCGGCAGATGGATGACAGCAAGGTTGACCACGTCATGCTGTCCGGAATTCCGGTTGCCAAGAAGTGGAGCGAGAACGAACCCAAGCGGCCGCGCTACTATGCTGGTGATGACGGTAGCGCCTACTGGTTTACTGCGACCGACGTGCTGGTCGCTGAGGCCTACAAGCAGCTGCCAGAGGAGCAGCGTCACCGTTTTCATCCTTTTCTGTCCGGATTCAACCCTAACGACAAGAACTCTGACGCACATATTCGACGCATGCTGGAGATGTATCCGGGCCTATGGCAGGGTATTGGCGAGGTCTTCACCCGGCATGACGATCTCACAGCTCTGATTCATGGCGAGCCGCCGCGGGCTAACAGCGATGCCATGGATCGCGTTTACACCCTGGCTGCGGAGTACGATCTGCCGGTGATGGTGCATAGCAACATCACTTCACAACGTGAACGTAACCCGTTGTATCTTCAAGAGATTGAAGAACCGCTGCGTAACCATCCACGGGTGCGTTTCATCTGGGCCCATGCGGGTACCAGCATGGAGATTCACCGTCACCAGACCAAGCTGGAGTTTCTCCTGCCGACATTGCAGCGCATGCTCAAGGCTTACCCGAATTTGTATATCGACCTATCCTGGACGGTGCGTGAACCCTATTTGCTGGGTGAGGACGGTGAACCCAATGCCGAGTGGATAAAGCTGGTGGAGGAGTATCCCGATCGCTTCATGATTGGCTCGGACGTGGTAGGCCGGTTCGACAGCATTGGCAAGTATATGCACGGCTTTGATGTGTTTCTCGATGCTCTGCCGGAGGCGGTGGCGCATAAGGTGGCGCGAGATAACTTCTTGGCGGTGTTGCCAGAAAGTGCGGTTGATAAAAAGCAGCCCGGCGAATAGCCGGGCTGTTTGGTTCGTGCGTCTCTGGGCTGAATGTTACAGCGGTGCTGCCATCGGCGGCGCTGCCCAGTAGCTGCAGCGATGATAGCCGAGGAAGTTGAGAACCGATCCGCTGGCTGGCGCGGCCACGTCTAATGTATTGACCTGCCCGCTGGCAGCTTGAGCCCAGTTGGGAGCAACGCCGTCGGTGCTGTTGGGGTTGCCGTCCTTGGCGAATTGCGTCCAGTAGCCAACCATGTAGCCGGCCAGCGAATCCAGCTCATTGGTGTCACCGGTGTACCGAGACCGCATCAGCTCTTCGGGGTAAAGCACATAGGGGATCTCGCCTGCGTGCGTTGCGCCCAAGGGAAAGCTGGCGGCGGGTGGCGGCACCAGGGTCCAAGGTGCGTTTTCGTCGCGGAACCAATATTGGTAGGTGTTCATACCGGCGCCAGCGAAGGTGCTTGCATGTGCGTAGCTGTTGCATGCGAAGTTGGAGTCAGTCCAGATCGCCGATAGAGCAAGGGACAGCCGGTCGTCGCCGGCCGGAAACTCGTTCAGGTAGTAGGTGGCGATCGCTTCAGCATCCAGGCCTGACCCGGCGAAGAGGTCAGCGACGCGCTGGCGATACTCGGCCTCACCCTGAATGTCGAGTGGGTCGCCGGTCAGCTCGTCTAGCGCGACAAACAAGGTGCCTTCATCCTGGTTGCTACCGATCATGATATCCAGGCTTTGATTGAATTCGCCCTTGGCCAATGCGCTCTGGGTGCTTTGCGGTATCAGGTCGCTTGAGGGGTCGGAATTGGGAATAACCTGTGAGCCTTGCACCGCGAGGAAGCTCATTGCCGGCAGCGCGCGCAGACAAGCTGCCGCTGTTGCTGCATCGGAACAGCCCAGAGTGCTAGCAGCGGTTTGGCCTGTTGCTTGCGCGGCAGCCTTGGTCTGCTGGAATGGCGCATAGGAGCCGCTTTGTACGATGGCGCGCTGGAACAGGTTCTCAGCTTCTGCGCGGGGTGACGCTATGTGACTCATTACACTGTGGCCACCGGCGGACTCACCGAAAATGGTGACATTGTCAGGATCGCCGCCGAAGGCCGCGGCATTCTCTTTTACCCAACGCAGCGCTTGCTGCTGGTCCATCAAACCAAAATTACCGCCGTCGGAGTCGAGTTCCGGATGTGCCAGGAAGCCCAGTAGGCCCAAGCGGTAGTTAAGCGTGACGACGATGACGTCTTCCTTTACCAAGCGGGTCGGGTCATATTCGCCGCCACCATTGCCAAACACGAAAGCACCGCCATGAATCCATACCATGACCGGCAGGTCTTCGCCGGACTCTGGCGCGTAAACATTAAGATAAAGGCAGTCCTCCTCACCGGCCGGCGCTCTGACCGCAAGGTCGACCTGAACGCAGCTGCTGCCAAATGCGCTACTTAACTGCAGTGTTTCTGTGCGCTTTTGCGCAGGTACGGGCGGCGTGAAGCGGAGATCGCCTACGGGCGGTTGAGCGTAAGGGATGCCTCGAAACACGCGCATGCCGTCTATAGTGACGCCTTTGATATCGCCCTCGGTCGTGGTGACCGCCAACGGGTCTGGCTTGGCGTCATCATCACTGCCACCGCCACTACTAAGGCAGCCTGCCAGCGTGATTGCGAGCATCGAGGCAGTGAGGGTTTTGAGCAGAAACCCGGATTTGGTTGGGAAGCTGTAATCTTTCATTATTGTATTTTTCCGTTGCCCTGAAGCTATTGTTTTTATGCGTATGGGGATAAACCGGCTTGAGACATAATGGCTATATGTCATGTGCTGTGGTGACTATATGTGATGCAATCGACAGATTCCAAACCTGTGCGGGGGATTGGTTTTTTCTGGTTATTTGCATAGGATTAACGGTTTTGCCCAGCCGGAGCCTTGATGCGAGGGTAGATTCTTGTCCGCGATTCTTGC
>Ga0105357_10000638_pt1 | contig 18628 bp, 15 predicted proteins | sample GOMGulsemesocosm_4_FD_83660 | JGI IMG/M metagenome (GOLD analysis project Ga0105357, IMG submission 83660) | Methane-oxidizing microbial communities from mesocosms in the Gulf of Mexico - GOM15B Gulf of Mexico | ecosystem: Environmental > Aquatic > Marine > Cold seeps | place: USA: Gulf of...
AAACGAAATAGCTTTTTTGCAGAAATATCTCAAGGCTTAAGTGTTGGGGAAAAAGTCATTGTACACCCTAATAATAGTGTTGAAGCTGGGTTGAATGTTGTTCAGCGATGACGTGTTTTTTTTTATTTCGACTAAGTGAGTAATTGAGTGCCCACTTAGTCTTACGTCCGTTCTTTTCAGTCTTTATTTACCTAGTAAAGTAAATATTTTCTTCGCGATATCGGTGTTATCTTGCAATCCGTTAAATAACTTACTATGTTTACCAAAAGCAAATACAGGTACATCAATAGCGGTATGACCACCAGAAGTCCAGCCGCTATTAGTTCTATTATCTATAAGGATTTTTACTTGCTCAAGTAGGGCTAACTCAATACTTGATGTATCCTTATTTTGGTAGATATTCATACTATTTTTTAGCTGTGGTTTTGTTTTTGTTTTGATAATAGTGTTTAATTCATCTTGAGTTAACTCAAAATTGAATAATGATTCAGCGTAGTTAGCATTAATTTCATTTGTTGCTAATTTTTTTGCAATGTAATGTACTGAGTGCTGCATAGTACGTAAAGTTTCAGCTTGCCACTCATATTTTCCATTGGCAGCAAGCGTAAAGCCACCAGTGCTGTGATCGGCTGTAACGATAACAAGCGTATCTGGGTGGTGTTCAACAAAATGCTCTAAATACTCTAATGCTTTGGCTAAATCATCCATTTCAGCCATGGCACCACTTATATCATTACCATGCCCAGCCCAATCAATTTGACTTCCTTCAATAAGCATAAAAAAGCCATTATCAGGAGCGTTATCATGTGACTGTATATTGATAAGATGATGAACAGCGGCTTTGGTCATCGCAGATAAACGATGTTTATTAGTGTCATCAAGCGCCCAAGGTAATCCAACATCAGCAAAAAGCCCTAAAACAGGTTTGTCATTAGGCAAGCTTGCTAAGTCTTGGTAATTATCAAGATAATAAAAGCCTGACTGTTTAAATTCTTCCACTAAATTTCGGTCTTCACGAATAAAATACTTCCAACCGCCACCAAAAAACAAGTCAGCCTTTATACCATCATCAAAATAACTGTCAGCAATAGCATTATAATTACCACGGTGTTCATTATGAACTAGATAAGATGCAGGCGTTGCATGGTTAATTTGTGATGTTACGACAACACCCGTTTTTTTACCTTGTAATTTTGCCCATTCTAAAACAGTTTGAACTACTTGTTTGTTTACATCCACGCCAATAGCACCGTTATAGCTTTTTACGCCAGTTGCCAGTGCTGTGGCACTAGCCGCTGAGTCTGTAACAATACCTGAAATTGAGTCAGGGTAAGTGCTTGATAAGCCAGTAAGGTGGCGATCAAAAACGGTTTCTTCAACTGCTTTAGTATTTGGGTTATCTTTAAAATATCGGTAAGCAGAGGTGTAAGCAGGCCCCATACCATCACCAATAACCATGATGACATTACGTGGTAAAGAGTTTGAAATGTCAGCTGGCTTTGTTACTTCTTTTTTTACAGTTGTACTTTGTGATGAGACAGCGTTAATGCAAGATACGGTAAGTAAAGAAAGCGCTAGCGCAGGTAATAAAAGTTTCATTAAATATTCCAGTTTTAAATTATTTAGTTAATTTGACGTCAACCCATACAAGCCTGTGATCTGACGATGCTTGTCTACTCTTAATTAAACGATACGCTTCGTCATTTTTTTGTGGCCAAAATACGCCAGAGTCAATCAGTGTAAAACCAACAGTTGACGGAAGTACGTAATCTGGTCGCATACCCCAGTGAGCAGTGTAGTATTTTGCATTTGGATTATTATTGTCATGTTGTTTACCACCTAAACTTTTGGGCATAGGATCTTGAACTTTATTGCTATTTAAAAGAGCATAAATACCTAGGCTATCTTTTGTTGCAATTGCATTGCCATTAATTATTGATGCATTTTGATCACCCAATAACACAAAAGTTTGTTGTGCAGGTAAGCCACCTTTTTTTCCTAAATCATCATAAATGTAATGTGCTTGCTCAGTATGGATATAATCATACCAAAAACGAATTTCATCGTGATTTCGTTTACCGTTGCGATCTTCAGGGCCATCAAATACTGGAGGAGTAGGGTGGCTAGCTAAAACATGCACTGTTTTTCCATTTACATTGACAGGAATGTCCCAATGAGATTTTGATGACAACCTTAACGATTGCCATGTTTTATCACTATACCAAGGTTGCTTAGTTTTAGGGTCTATCGGTTTTAAAGCATTGGGCATGTCTTGCCATTTAAAATGCTGAAAAGTTCTAATGTTTTTTTCATTGATAGGGTATTTTGATAATAGCACCATGCCAAAATGGCCTTCAAAATAACCAAAGCCATGCGTATCGCTTGGTTGTTGATTAATTTTACCATCATGGTTTAAATCATCATTAACTTTTACACCAGTATTTACCGATCCTTGAAACAAGTAGGGATAACTAATACTTGTTTGTCCATGTTGAGATTTAGCTAAGTAGTTAGTGATAAAAGAGTAGATATTCTCATCATTTACTCGATCAAATTCGTTGAGTAAAATAATGTCAGGATTAATACGTTGAATAATTTCAGCGATATTTTTAATTTGCTGGGTATTTTGCTGCAATGCATGGCTAAGTTCATTACCTGAAACTTGAGTTGCTTTTCCTGTTGTTCGATTAATATAATTAAGTGCTTCCATACTGACATTAAATGTAGCTATACGAAGTTTAGTTGAGGTTTCAAATGCCATGGCGTTGCTCGAAATAAGAATATTGCCAAGTACCAGTGACAATATGGCTGTTAGTAACTTTAAACGATGTAACATTACTTTAGCCCGCAACCTTGTAAAATAAAATCAGTAAGAAAATTGGTGACATGTTCAATATCATCTTCTTCATAATCAGCGCGGTTCATTATGGTTAATATTTGATTGTCGAAATCAGCATAGTGCTGGGTTGATGACCAAATAAGAAATATTAAATTAACGGGATCAACTGCCCGCATTTCTCCCTTATCAATCCAACATTGAAAAACTTTTGATTTATCTCTTACCCATTGGCGAAGATAAGTGCGAGCAAAGTCTTTTAGATGTTGGGCGCCTTGAATAATTTCCATCGCATAAATTTTACTTGCTTTTGGATTATTAAAAGACATTGTTACTTTAGCACGAATAAACTTCTCTATAGCGAGTTTAGGACCATCTTCTGGCAAAATATCTCCAATACCTTCATCCCACATATTTAGTGTTTGCTCTAATACAGCATGATAGATATTTTCTTTATTTTTAAAATAATACAAAACATTAGCTTTAGGTAAGCCTGCATTATCTGCTATAGATTGTACTGTTGCCCCTTTATAGCCTTGTAATATAAATTCATCTTGAGCAGCTTTAAGTATTTTATCTATGCTAACGGCTCTAATTTTTTGTGGTTTATTATTTTTTGTCATTTGAATTTCATTTCTAACTCGTGTTGACTGTTTTTATAGGTGCTAGCTTAATTTTAATTGCCAATTATTAACTATTTCGTAACAAAATCACAGTGGTTATGTTAAAAGATTTAAACAAGTTTATTGTTATCTATTATTTGTTGTTTTTATCTTTTTTAGTTTATCTGTCCTAGTGGTCTGTTTTAAATTATATCTCTTGGTCTTTAATCCTATAGCTATTGATTATAAAAAGCAAAAAGCTGACCTGTTGGTGTGTTTTTTAAGTTTATTCTTTTTTTTTTTGTGAAATTGAGTTAATTTATGAAGGTATGTAATAAAAATGTAAAAAACCTTTGTTTAAATGGTTTCGTTAAAATTTATCGTAAACACCCTTTGGACTGTAAGTGTCGAAAGAAAATAATAATTTATACATAAAACACATAGGAAAACTAAGATGAAAACCCACTCTCTATCACGTATAGCGGGCGCGCTTGTTGTTGCGCTTGGATTGTCAACATCGGTTATTTCAACTGATGTTGTAGCAAGTACCACGACCTCTGCAATAAAAGGGCAAATTGAAGGGCCTCAAGGAAATCCTGCAGCAGGAACGAAAATTACCATTACTCACGTCCCTTCAGGCACTACTAAATCAGCAACAGTAAATGCAACAGGTATATTCGTTGCTAAAGGTTTGCGTGTTGGTGGACCATATACAGTTGTAGTTGATTCAGAAACATTTGAAGATACAACAGTAAAAGATATATTTTTAACCTTGGGTGAAACCTACCCAATGAATGTAGCATTAAATACACAACAAAATGTAGAAACAATTGTTGTTACAGGTCGTCCATTAAGTATGCATGCTGGCGGCAATGGTCCTGCAAGTCACTTTAGTGCAGATGATTTGAAAAATGCCCCTTCAATTAACCGTGATCTAAAAGATATTGTACGTATTGATCCTCGTATTTCAATTGATGAGAGCCGTAGTGATGCTATTAGTTGTGGTGGTGGTAGCCCACGTTTCAACAGTTTAACTGTTGATGGCGCTCGTATGAATGACAGCTTTGGCTTAAATGATAACGGTTACCCAACAACACGAATTCCTTTTTCATATGACTCTATTGAACAAGTGTCAGTTGAATTAGCGCCTTTTGATGTTAAATATGGTGGATTTACTGCGTGTAATATTAATGCAGTTACAAAATCAGGTACTAATGAGCTTCACGGTAGTGTTTTTGTTGATTACACTAATGACTCAATGAAAGGTGATTCAATAGAAGGTGAAGATCAAGATAACGGATCTTATTCAGAGAAACGTTATGGCTTTAACTTTGGCATGCCATTAATTAAAGATGAATTGTTCTTATTCATGTCTTACGAAAAATTAGACGGTGAAGAATTATTTGGTTACTCTCCTTTTGGAAATAACGTTACGCAAGCTGATTTAGATCGCGTGGTACAAATTACTCGTGATGTATATAACTATGACGCAGGTGGTATGCCTGCAGGTATGCCAGTTGATGATGAAAAGATTTTAGTTAAATTAGATTGGAACATAAACGAAGATCACCGTGCTAGTTTTATTTATAATTACAACGATGGTTTTAAATTATCTCAATCTGATAGTTGGGGAATGACCTTAGATAGCCACTTCTATGAATCGGGTGCTGAAATGAGCTCATTCGCTGCAGCGGTTAACTCAGATTGGACTGATAGCTTTTCTACTGAAGTTCGTATTGGCCATATATCATTAGACAATAGACAAAACTCTTTGGATGCTGCTAGTGGTTTTGGTGAAGTGTCAATTAGGCATAATGGTACAACTATTTTCTTAGGACCAGATGATTCTCGTCAATCAAATGAAATGAATTGGGACAATACAACCTTTAAGCTTTCTGGTAACTATTATTTAGACGAACATACCATTACTGCTGGTTATGAGTATGAAACATTAACTGCTTTTAATTTGTTTATGCAGCACACTCAAGGTGAATTCCGCTTTGACTCAATTGATGATTATGAAGCAGGTATGGCTGCACGAGTTTATTACAATAACTCTGCAGGTACTAATGTACCAAGTGATGCTAGTCAAGAATTTACTTATGGTATGCATTCATTTTATCTTCAAGATGAATATACATTTACGGATATTGATGCAACGTTGATGTTTGGTTTTCGTTATGACAGATATACCAGTGATGATAAGCCAAGATACAATTCAAAATTTGAAGAACGCTATGGCTTTGCTAACAATGCTAACTTTGATGGTATTGACTTATTTCAACCACGTGTGGGTTTTAATTGGTTAGTTGATGACAGTTTAGAGGTACGTGCAGGCTTTGGTCTTTATTCTGGTGGCAATCCAAATGTTTGGTTATCTAATTCATATTCAAATGATGGTTTAGTTCAAATAGGCTTACAGCATAGAGGTGTTGATTTATTCAATACACCGATGACAAATGGCGGTACTCCAGGTTTTGAAATACCTCAAGATATGTTTGATGAAATACAAAATACTCCTATTGAAGGTGGTGATGGCTCTGTAAATGCGTTACATCCAGACTTTAACATGCCATCTGAATGGAAATATTCTGTTGGTGCAACTTACACAACAGAAAGTGAAATTATTATTTCTGCAGATTTGTTATATAACAAGAAAGTTGATTCAGCCACTATCATTGACGCAGGTATAAAGTATTCTAACGATACAGCCCCTGACGGACGTCCTTTGTATGAACGTGTTGCTGGTCGCTCAAGTGAATATGTGTTAACTAATAGTGGAAAAGATGGTAGCTCTACTATCCTTTCATTAGCTTTAAGTAAAAGTTTTGATTTCGGTTTAGATACATCATTTAGTTATGCTTACACTAATTCAGAGGATGCAAATCCAATGACAAGTGCAGTTGCTGGTTCTAATTATGGTAATTTAGCAGTCACTGATGCACTTAATCCAGGTATGGCAACATCAAACTATGAGGTACCACATCGTTTTACGCTTAACTTAAGCTACGCTACTGAGTTTATTGATGGTTTAACAACACGCTTTAGTTTATTCGGACAGGCCAGTGAAGGCCAACCGTACTCTTATACTTTTGAACGTGCAGATAGAGATTTTGGTGATAGCAACTGGAATGGCTCTCGCCAGTTACTATATATACCAACAGAAAATGATGCAAATGTTGTTTATGAACCAGGTTTTGATAAAGCAGCATTTGATGCCTTTATACAGGCAGAAGGTTTAACTCGTGGTGAAATTACTGGTCGTAATGCTAATAATGCTGATTGGCGAACATCATTTGATTTTAAAATTAACCAAGAAATCCCAGGTTTAATGGAAGGTCATAAAGGTAATATGTTCTTTATAGTTAAAAATATTGGTAACATGATTAACGATGAATGGGGTGTGATGAAACAAGGCGCATTTGTTGGTAATCGCATGGTTGCTATGTCAATTGACAATGGCAAATATGTTTATGAAGAATTTAATGCTGGCAATGAAGAGCAAGATTTCTACAAAGATGCTTCTCTTTGGGAAATGCGCATTGGCATAAGTTACGATTTCTAGCTGCTAATTACTTATTAAAAACCGTGTTATAAACACGGTTTTTTTATGTCTAAACGTTAGTTTTTATACTAAAAAATGGAATTAATGTTAGTATTGATAAATACTTGACCTTTTGGTCAGCTTTATTTTTTAGGAATAATTATACATGAGCGAAGTGAACCAAAAAACAATTGAATCAATTACTTGGTCAGCACTTACAGAAAAAGCTAGGTTTGCATATCAACAGGCCTATGCTCCTTACAGTAATTTTCATGTAGGCGCGGCAGCGTTAACCTCTGCAAATAAAATAGTGCAGGGTTGTAACGTTGAAAATGCATCATATGGTTTAACTGTTTGTGCAGAGCGTAATTGCATTGCTCAAGGAGTTATTGACAATGAAACTGATGGTACTGTGAAGTTTAGCGCCTTGGTTATTTATACCGAACAAGAAAAACTGACTCCGCCATGTGGTGCATGTAGACAAGTTATTAGTGAGTTTTTTCCAAAAGAAGCACAAGTGATGGCAATTAATCATCTTAATGAACAAAAGCATTGGACAGTAGCTCAGCTACTCCCTGATGCATTTACTCCTTATGATTTAATCAATAAAACGTAGATCTAATATACCAAGGATTCAAATTAATGTTGTTACCTCAACTTTTACCTCAAGAAGTTATTGCTAAAAAGCGTGACGGAAAAATCCTTCAAAATGATGAGATCAATTTTTTTGTTGAAGGACTTGTGTCAAATAAATTTAATGATGCTCAAGTTGGCTCAATGGCAATGGCAATATTTCTGCAAGGTTTAAACTCGCAAGAAACAGTGCAATTAACAAAAGAAATGATGCACTCTGGTGAAGTTTTGTCATGGGATAGCTTAGATGGCCCTGTGGTTGATAAACACTCTACGGGTGGTGTTGGTGATAAAGTTAGCTTTATGCTCGCAGCAATTGTAGCAAGCTGTGGCGGTTATGTACCTATGATTTCAGGCAGGGGGCTTGGTCATACGGGTGGTACTGCAGATAAGCTTGAAAGTATTGCAGGCTTTAATGTTCAACCTAATTTAAATAACTTTAAGCGCATTGTTGCAGATATTGGTGTAGCTATTATTGCTCAAACACCAGAGTTAGCACCTGCTGATAGACGTTTATATGCTATCCGCGATATAACGGCAACGGTTGCATCAATTCCTTTAATCACAGCTTCGATATTATCTAAAAAATTAGCAGCTGGTTTAGATGCTTTAGTCATGGATATTAAAGTTGGAAATGGCGCACAAATGACGTCACTCAAACAAGCAAAATTATTGGCGAAAAGTATTACTACGGTTGCCAATGATGCAGGGGTGAATACGCAAGCAATAATTACCGATATGAATCAAGTATTGGGTAGCACCGCAGGTAATGCGTTAGAAATCTATGAAACAGTAAAATACTTGACGGGTAAACTACGGGAGCCTAGGCTGCATCAGGTTGTTGTCACTTTAGCTAAGTCTATGTTACTAAATGCTAAATTAGCCAGCGATGATTTAGATGCTCAAAATAGAATCAAACATGCCTTATCGTCAGGTAAAGCAGCTGAAGTTTTTGGCAAAATGATCAGTGCGTTAGGTGGTCCAAATGATTTACTAGAAAACCCTTGGCGCTCAATGAATAAAGCTGAGCATATTATAGAGGTTTTAGCTCCTAATCATGGTTATATTAGTGCTATGCAAACCCGTAATATTGGTTTTTCTGTCGTAGGTTTAGGAGGCGGACGCATAAGTAACGATCAAAAAATAGATCATAGTGTTGGCTTTGATCGCATTTTACCGATAGGCACACGAATAAATCGGGCTGATGTTTTGGCAAGAGTACATGCAAACTCACTTGAAAGTGCTGAATTAGCATGTAAACAATACATTGACTCAATTAACTTATCAGATGAGCCAATTGCTGAAACTCAAGTAATATATTAAAAATAAATACGCGTTAAGCTTCATTATTGCAGTTTTTGACTACATAAAATAAGCAATCATTCAAAGCAACTTGTTTATTCGTTGTTGCTTTGAATATGCGTAAATTTTGTCGACACACTAACTGATTTTCACGGGTGTAAAAATATTCATCTATAACGTTATTGTCTTTTGCATCAATTAACTGAAGGTTTTCAATACCATTGCCATCAATCCAACCGATCATTTCATCTTGATGAGCACCACCAAAATTAAAATATTCAATATTGTTTTTTAATGTAACACCACTATAGCCTTCGTCATGCTCTGCGAAAGATAAATTCACATTATTTTTTGTTTGTAACCGGAGCGGGCGATAAATCACTTCAACATTTTTTTCTTGGTGTATATAGCCTATGTTTTCACAGTTTGCTATGTGATTAATTCCGGCATATGCTACTTCATGAGCTTGTTCGTCAAGACTGCCACCACATTCTATCGTGATAAAAGGGCAGTTGAAATGTTGTTCCATTAGTGAACCCATTCTTAAATCTGACAGTATTAAGGTTTGACAGAAAAATGAAGCAAGAGAGAGGGTTTCTGTGGTAATAACTGAGCTAACAGAGAATGTTGGACCAGGACTAGATGCATTATGAAGATCGATCACCATTTCTGGATTTACATCACGTATTGCCTGTTCAATAAGTTGAGCTCTTTCATAGCTACCTTGCTGCTTTTGTTCAATAGTAATCTCTTCAACACCGTGTTTTTGTTTTGCTTTTCCAAAACAGCGATTGATATCTTTACCACTTTCAATAAAGCGTTTAGAAAATAAAGGGCCTTTCGATGCCGCCTCAATAGAGCAAATCACAAAACGTATATTGGTTTGTGGTAGCTTTTTTTCATCTCTAGTGGTTAACCAACGGTGCAATGCAATTAAACCTGAAGGCTCATTACCTTGTAATAACGTATTAATAACTCTGCATTTTTTAGTATTTAAACCAGTAATATCAATAACTGTTGGTCCAGTCATTGATAGGAGGAATTGTTCATAATCCGCATGTAGGTCTTGCCACATGGGATCTTGTAGATAGTTTATCTCGCTATAATCTATGTCCATATTATTACCTACAAATAATTTGATTGAATTGTTAAGTACTCTATGTGGTTAGCATGTCATATATTTAGTTAAGTTGGTGTTGATTAAGGTCAACAAAAGTGGTTGAACTCTATAAATATTTGAATAAAAAAACTGATAGTTGTTTTGTCGTAAATTTAATTAACGTAAACTGTCGATAAAATTTATAGCACTTGAGTACCTTATGACCGAAGAAACTATTTTTTCTAAAATTATCAGACAAGAAATTCCTACACCACTGCTATATCAAGATGAATTAGTAAGTGCCTTTAGAGATATTGCACCTAGGGTTAGTACCCATATTTTAATTGTTCCTAATAAGCATATCCCCACCATTAATGATATTAGTGAATGTGATGAATTAACGATGGGGCGAATGATTACCGTCGCTAAAAAATTAGCGAAAGAAGAGGGAATTGATGAGAAAGGCTATCGCTTGATTATTAATTGTAATGAAGATGGGGGTCAAGAGATCTTTCATATTCATATGCATTTACTTGGAGGTCAGAAATTAGGAGCAAAGTTATTTATTTAGCCATCTATTGATGGTGAAAAAGCGACAAACGGTTGCAAAGTCACGATTAAAGACAGTGTACTTAAGTTTTGACTAGCGCATAATTAAAATACAAAGATAATTATTTTGTATTTGTTAGGATTTTATGTGAACTGGAAAGAATTACTCGAAAATAGAAACCGCCTTTTTTGGCTTGCCCATTCAGTTGGTTGGCTTGGCTTTGCACTAGTGCATTATCTGGGATCTTTACTTCATGAATTGCGCGATATTTTTGTAGTGATTATATTTCTTAATGCTTATGCTGGTTGGTTGTTTACAGTGCCACTACGCTATCTGTACCGTCGTGTATGGAATTTTCCTCCAGTTAAAATTGCATTTGTTATTCTTTTTGCTTCTTATTTTACTGGGGTTTTATGGCAAGTCGTCAAAAATATAAACTATTGGGAAATTTATAAACATGGCTATAAACCCGATTTTTGGTTGATGTATACGCAATCAAGCGTTTGGTCTTTTTATATCATTCTTAGTTGGAGTGTTGTGTATTTTAGTAGCAAATACTATCAAATGCTGCAAATTGAAAAACAAAACGTACTTAAAGCAAATACAGTTGCCCATCAAGCTCAGTTAAAAATGCTTCGCTATCAGCTTAACCCACATTTTTTGTTTAATACCTTAAATGCCATATCTACACTAATTCTTTTAAAAGATAATGTTACAGCCAATGGAATGGTAACAAAGTTGAGTGAGTTTTTACGCTACTCTCTTGATAAAGATCCGATGAAAAAAGTAACATTGAATAGTGAAATTCAAGCCCTAGAGTTGTACTTAGCTATAGAGAAAGTTCGTTTTGAAGAGCGTTTACAAGTACGTTTTAATATTAATGAAAATTGCGAGCAAGCTTTAGTACCTAGTATGATCTTACAACCTATTGCTGAAAATGCTATTAAACATGCTATTGCGACACAAGAGCAAGGCGGTAGCATAACAATTTCTGTTAGTCATTTTGCAAATGACTTAATGATAGAGGTTGCCGACGATGGGCCGGGCGCTGAAATAGTTGATGGTAATTTACACCGAGAAAATGGTGTCGGATTAGTTAATACTCGCGAGCGGTTGCAAGCACTCTATAAAAGCGATTATTCGCTAGTTGTTGCCAATAATAGTCCCTCTGGTATTAAAGTAAGTATTCGAATGCCATTTGAGCTATCTTAATGTGCATAAAAACTTCACATAACCATATTAGCAAATAGGATTTTGCCATGACCTTTCGCACTATTATTGTTGATGATGAGCCTCTTGCTCGTAAAGGCTTAAGTCTACGCCTTCAAGACTTTAATGATATTGATATTATTGCTCAATGCAGTAATGGTAGGGAAGCTGTTGAAGCCATTAGAGCCTATCATGTTGACTTAATGTTTCTCGATATTCAAATGCCAGGACTAAATGGCTTCCAAGTAATTGAAGAAGTTGCTAAACAAGGCTTAAAAATGCCTATGGTGGTTTTTTCTACAGCTTTTGATCAATACGCTATTAAAGCTTTTGAGGTGCACGCTCTTGATTACATTTTAAAACCTACTAATGAAGAACGTCTTATCAAAACAGTAGATAAAGTTAGGCTGTATTTTAAATCAAGCACTGATGCAGATCATAAATTAAAACTTATTCGCTTAGTGAGTGATGTGACGGGTAATGATTGCCAACAAATTATAGCAGAGCTTGCTAACAATCAGCCTGTTAGTTTATCTCATTACTCTGACATATTAGCAATTAAAGATGCAGGAGAAATCAGTAGAGTGCCTGTTAAGGATATAATATGGATAGATGCTGCGGGTGATTATATGTGTGTTCATGCATGTAATCACTCTAATGATCAAACTAAAGAAAACACTCATATTTTAAGAAAAACCATGAAACAACTTGAAGAGCATTTAGATCCTAAGTTTTTTATTAGAAATCATCGCTCAACCATTGTTAATAAAGACTATATTCAAAAGTTTTCTAGTCAAGTTAATGGCGAGTATTTTTTAGTATTGAAAAATGGTAAAGAATTAAAAGTTAGCCGAAGTTATAAAGAAAAAGTGAAACAAGCAATAAATAGTTAGTTTTAACTTCTCGCTTTTCTCTTAGTTTTCCTCTCTGTTTAAAATAAAGCGTCTATACTCTAGTTTATAACAAATAATTTATAGCAAAATAAAAAGAGTAAGCATTATGAATGTTAGTTACATTGCTCATGTATCAGGAAGAGTGCAGGGGGTTTTTTTTCGGGTATCTAGTCAGCAAAAAGCTATTGATTATGGTTTAAGTGGTTATGCTCGAAACTTAGCTGATGGTGACGTAGAAGTTTTTCTCTCAGGAGAAGAGGAAAATGTTGAAAAGATGTTATCTTGGTTGAAGCATGGCCCAGAACAAGCAGAAGTGACTGGCATGCAACAAAAGAAAGTTGATTGGCAAGAGCATAGTTTTTTTTCTATTAGCTAACAGTTTAAATTAAAAGTTAATCTTCTATGAACTGGAAACGCGGTATGCTTTTTCCATCTCTGATTATGGTTTCTTTAAACATTTCTAAAGGTCGTATCCAAATATCATTTTTATTATCGAAAGGATGATATACCACTAAGTATTCTTCTGATTCGCTATGTCTTGCAAGATGAAGCACTTGATAATAACTTCCTTTGAAGTGTTGGTACTTTCCTAATTTAATCATAAGTATTCTCTTTAAAATATGTGTCTATGCACTTCTTCACTCAGGAAAAAATAATATCTATTGTAGGGGGTAATTTATTGCCCTTTGTCGGGCAGAAGTTTTGTTCTAGACAAAACCTAAGTATTTACATCCTTGTAATTGTAATATTTATGAGTCTTAAACTCTTAGTGCTTTTTCGCCTCGGGCTATGCCAACACAACCTGAACGAGCTGATTCAATAATCTCAGTTTCATTGCTTAATACTTCAATAAATGCATTTAACTTTTCACTGCTGCCTGTTAACTCTACAGTATAAATGTGCTTACCAATATCGACAATAGAGCCTCTAAAAATGTCACAAACTCGTTTTACTTCTGTTCGTGACTTATCATTCATTGCGGCTACTTTAACAAGTAATAATTCGCGTTCAACGTGTTTACGATCTGTTAATTCAGAAATCTTGATCACATCAACTAATTTGTTCACTTGTTTTACGATTTGTTCTAATACTTTATCATCGCCAATAGTCGCAATAGTAATTCTCGACAAGCTGTTATCATTGGTTGGGGCAACAGTTAAGCTTTCAATGTTGAAAGCACGCTGTGAAAAAAGTCCAACTATGCGAGATAGAGCGCCAGGTTCATTTTCTAATAAAATAGCTAAAATATGACGCATTATGCTTTTACTCCTTGGTTATTTATATCAGCCCACATATCATCAATGTTATAAATTGGCATGTTGTCTTTATGTATATACTGCATTATGCTTTTACTCCCTTAGCTATCCACATATCATCAATACCACCTTGGCGAATATGCATAGGATAAACATGTTCCTTTTCATCTACTAATACATCAACAAAAACGAGTTTATCTTTGATGTTAAAAGCTTCTTCTAGTTTTGCGTCTAACTCATCAAGTGTATCTATTTTAATACCTACGTGACCATACGCTTCGGCCACTTTGACAAAGTTGGGTAATGACTCCATATAAGAAGAGGAATGGCGTCCATCGTAAACCATATCTTGCCATTGGCGAACCATTCCTAGCGAACGGTTATTTAGCGTAACGATTACCACAGGTAAGTTGTATTGCATACAGGTAGACAATTCTTGAATGTTCATTTGAATTGAACCGTCGCCTGTTATGCATATTACATGCTTGTCAGGGAAAGCAAGCTTTGCGCCCATAGCAGCAGGTAAGCCAAAGCCCATTGTGCCAGCTCCTCCTGAATTGATCCATTGGCGAGGTTTAGCAAAAGGGTAGTATTGTGCGGCAAACATTTGATGCTGTCCTACATCAGAAGCTACGTAAGCTTCACCATTAGTAATTTTATACATGGCCTCTACTACACGCTGTGGCTTAATTTTTTCTCCTTCAACTTGCTTATAACTTACCGTGCGCATGTCACGCCATAGGTGAATTTGTTGCCACCAACTTTTTAGGGCTTCTTCATTCGGGCTATAATTTGTTGCGCTAAGTTCATCGAGCAACTGCTGCATTACCACATCAACTAAACCTACAACAGGGATGTGGGCATTGATGGTTTTTGATATTGATGTTGGGTCAATATCAACATGGATAATTGTTGCATTAGGACAAAATTTTTCAACATTGTTGGTAACTCTGTCATCAAAGCGAGCACCAAGGGCAAGAATAACGTCAGCATTTGCCATGGTTTTATTTGCTTCTAAGCTACCATGCATTCCTAACATACCAATAAAGTTTTCATGAATACCTGATATGCCGCCAAGCCCCATTAAAGTATTTGTAATAGGCGCTTTTAAGGTTTCAACCAATGTGGTTAAAAGCTCTGAAGCATCTGCTAATACAATACCTCCACCAGAATAAATAACTAATTTTTTCGCTTCAGTAATAATTTTTGCTGCTTTGCGAATTTGTTTTGGATGACCTTTAATATTTGGATTGTAAGAGCGCATTTTAACTTTTGTTTCAATGCTAAATGGTGCTTTATTTTGTGGAATGAGTAAATCTTTCGGTAGTTCAACAACTACTGGGCCTGGTCTCCCAGTACTGGCAATGTAAAATGCTTTGGCAATGACATTAGGGATATCAGCTAAAACACGACAATTGAAACTGTGCTTAATAATAGGACGAGTACAGCCAACAATATCTGTTTCTTGAAATGCATCATTGCCAATTAATGTTGTTGGTACTTGCCCAGCTAACACCACCATAGGAATTGAGTCCATGTAAGCCGTAGCAATACCTGTTACGCAATTAGTGGCGCCGGGGCCAGAAGTAGCTAAAACCACCCCCACTTCACCTGTAGCTCTAGTATAGCCGTCTGCCATATGAGTCGCAGCTTGTTCATGGCGTACAAGAATATGTTCAATTTCATCTTGCTGAAAAATTGCATCATAAAGATCTAAAACTGAGCCACCTGGGTAGCCAAAAATATACTTTACTTTAAGTGCTGATAGCGCTTTTACTACCATTTCTGCACCAGTAAAAAGCTCTGTTGTCATGTTGATACCTATTGCCATGTTGATGGTTGAAATACACGTTCCTTGCCATCCTTAGCACCGCGACATACCGTTCATCCTGAACATAAAAAACCCTCGGCCTAAATTAGAGCGAGGGTTTGGTTATTTGTTAGCTTATTTGTTTTATTAAAAAATTAACAATTAGCACAACCTAATCCTCGAAGTGATTTGACTATCACTACGACCATGAGGACGACATTGAGTTTATTATTGCTAATTAAGGACATAGGTTAATTAAATCTAGTGTTTTGTTAAACAAAGTTGATGCTTGGCTCTATTTTTAAAGTGTTTAGCTAAGAGTGTCAACTATTAAATAAAAAAGGTACTGTTTTATTTATATTTAATGGGATATTCATACTAGTTAAGAGGTAAGTAGAAAATAACGCTAAATATTTGTTTTTACTATTTTAATTTTAAATTATGAATTATAGTTAATAAAGTTACATTTATTGACAATATTAGTTCAATCTTTAAGTTAATATTTAAATATCAACAGTGAAATAAAAGATGGAAGGATTTATGAATAATATAAAAAAAATATTAGTGGCAGCATTAGTTACTGTTGTGGCTAGTTGTGCCAGTATTAATGAAGCAAAAGTTAATTTTGATACAAACACTAAAGTAGATATATCAAATTATAAAACGTTTGCTTGGTTAACTTCGGGTAAAATTATGGCACCTGCAGAAGATATAAACCCAGTAATGAAATTGCGTGTTGATGAAGAAATTGAACAAGCATTTATAGCAAAAGGTTATAAACTAGTGGCTAATGCAGAGAATGCTGATTTTGCTATTTCTTATACTGTAGGTAACCGAGATAAAATTAAAGTAAGCAGTTATCCTACAAGCTACAATTCAAGCTTTGGCTGGGGAAGAGGTTATTATGGTGGCTATTACGGTGGTATGTATGGAGCGAGTATGGGGACAGAAACTCGTGTGCGTCAATATACAGAAGGCAAATTAGCTATTGATGTTTATGATGTTAAAACTCATCAGCCAGCATGGCATGGTTGGGCTATTAAACGTATAACCTCTGATGATAAAGAAGCCCCATCGGCTATGATTAAAGGTGTTGTTAGCCAAGTGGTTGCTCAGTTTTAATAATTCATGGCTGTGTAGATAACTCAGGAGTATTTATTAAGTTCGGTATTATTCTTTGTGGGAGCGGTTTCAGGAGAATATGCGTCCTGCATTCTCTAATAAGTCACTTCCATGTGACGTAACTGCGATCTTTAAAAAGATCGGGAATAAATTTCCTCCTACAGGCTTTTTAAATTTTTTCCTGAGCTAAATACATAGGCACGTAATAATTTTAGAAACTTTTTAGTATCACAAAGCGACTTAGGTCGCTTTTTTTGTTTATTTTTAATATTTTAGTGCAAATTTGGTTTTCTATATTACACTGAAAGATAAGGCTTATTTTAAAGTATTAAACGAAACAAATGACCGACTTTATTTTTAAAGAAGAACCAGAAGAAAGTAATAGTACCGTTACTGTGAAACAGCATAAAAAATGGCGGGTTTTGGTTATTGACGATGACGATTCTGTACATCAGGTTACTAAATTAGTGTTGGCTGATGCCGAAATTGAAAATCGTCTATTAGAGATAGTTTCTGTATATTCTATGGAAGAAGCCAAAAAAAAGCTTTTAGAAGATAATAATTTTTGTATGGCTTTTGTTGATGTAGTGATGGAAACTGATCATGCTGGTTTAGAATTAGTTCAATGGATCAGAGAAGATTTGAAAAATCAATTTATACGCCTTGTGTTAAGAACAGGGCAAGCAGGTTCAGCCCCTGAAGCAAAAGTTATCAAAGACTACGATATAAATGATTATAAAGAAAAAACAGATTTCACCTCTAATAAAATGATCACCACGGTTTATGCAAGTATTAGAGCATACCGTGACATTATGACAATTCAGCGTAGTTTGGATGCATTTAAGAAGTTGATAGAAGCAACGCATGATTTGTTAAAAATGGATCAATTTAAATCATTTGGCTCTGCCGCATTAAATCATTTACTTACATTAATGAATATAGACAGCTCAGCGTTATATATTGCTCGAACTCAGGTTGATTTTGCTCAACATTCCACTAGTTTGATTATTGCTTGCACTGGAAAATATGTTTGTGAATCAGATTCTTTAGAATTATCTGATATTTCTGATGATGTAAAAGAAAAAATCCAACAAGTTTTTAATAAAAAATCTCATTACAGTGATGCACATTGTTTTGTTGGTTATTATCAAGCCTCGGCTAATGCCGCATCTGTGCTTTTTATTGAGTTTGAAGATGACAACGAACACTTTAAGGCTAGTTTGGCTGAGTTATTTGCTACTAATGTTGCTTTGATTTTAGAGAGTTTAACTAAGCAGAAAGAGATTGAAAAAACACAGAAAGAATTACTCTTTATTGTAGGTGAGGCGGTAGAAGCGCGTAGCAAAGAAACGGGATCTCATGTTAAGCGTGTTGCGTTAATTTGTGAGTTGTTAGCTATAAAATTAGGCTTAGAAGACGCGTTTGTTGAAGCACTCCGTTTAGCTGCACCACTGCATGATTTAGGTAAAATAGCGATACCTGAACATATTTTGCATAAACCCAGTAAGCTTGAGGGAGATGAATGGAAAATTATGCAAACTCATGCACAAGTCGGTGGTGATATGTTACAAAAATCGACTGTTAGTGTGTCCAAATTAGCCGCAAGGTTAGCTCATTATCATCATGAAAATTGGGATGGTTCAGGCTACCCTGACGGTTTAGCTGGAAAGGATATACCTATTGAAGCTCGTATTATGGCTATTGCCGATGTATTTGATGCTTTAGGCTCTAAACGTTGTTATAAAGAGCCATGGTCAGATGAAGAAATTAAA
>Ga0105357_10000639_pt1 | contig 18616 bp, 20 predicted proteins | sample GOMGulsemesocosm_4_FD_83660 | JGI IMG/M metagenome (GOLD analysis project Ga0105357, IMG submission 83660) | Methane-oxidizing microbial communities from mesocosms in the Gulf of Mexico - GOM15B Gulf of Mexico | ecosystem: Environmental > Aquatic > Marine > Cold seeps | place: USA: Gulf of...
AGCGGCATCTGCACCGCCGCCTGCCCGTCCGGCTTTGATGATCCGGCCCTGCCGATCGATCTGCGCGGGGAAGGGCCCCGCATCCTGCCGATTGCGTTCGATCTCGGCGATCGGTTCGAGAACGGCAGGGGCCGAGACGACGCACGAAACCTGTTCGCCGATCGCCTTGAAGCCGTCACGGTCCTGCAGGAAGCGGCCATCCCATTCGCGGATCACGCGCACTGCCTGCCCGCCTTTCAGTCCGCGTTCGAGCTCGCGCTGCAACCGGAAAGGCCCCGACGGGACGATGATAGCGCCGGTTTGTGCGATGGCCGATATCGGCAGGCCCGAAGCGGCGATGGCAGCGGCCATGCCGAGCTGCCCAAGAAATGCGCGTCTGTTGCCTGTGGTCATCCCGCCCCCTTCGCATAGCACCCGGGCATGCCCGGGGTCACGCGCCGTAGTCCCCGCAGCGACGCGTGATTTCCTTGTTATTGCGAATGGATCTCACGAGCGCAAGCGCTGTGCGTTCGCGCTGCGACTATGCGGTGCGCCGACCCAGAATATGCGCGCCCCAGGCAAAGCTGGCGACCAGCAGCGCACCTACGACCTGGTGCGCCACGGCAACCCATAGCGCCACGCCAGTCCATACGGTGGCAACGCCGAGCAAGATCTGGATGCCGAAGGCGGTATGGATTGCAACCGAAGCCTGCCGCACGAGCGGTTTGACGCGCCGCGCCATCACCACCAGCGCAATGACTGCAATCCAGGCCCACCACCGATGGAAAAAGTGAAGCAGGAACGGGTCGTGCGTCACGGCCCAGGCAAGGCCGCGCGACCGGTCGTATTCCGGGACGAGCTGTCCTTGCATAAGCGGCCAGGTATCGGATGCCAGACCGGCGTTGAGTCCGGCAACCCAGGCCCCCAGCAGCAGCTGGACGAACAGGATCGCGCCCACCCAGCTGGCGGTACCGGTCCAGCGTGCGGGCCGCGAAGCGCCGGTCGCCAGCTGTCGCAGGTCCAGCGCCGTCCAGATCAGTCCGCCAAGGGTGAACAGCGCGGTAAGCAAGTGGATCGAAAGCCAGAAGTGGCTCACATCGGTCATCGTCCCCGCCAGGCCGCTGCGAACCATGAACCAGCCGAAAACGCCCTGCAGCCCGCCGAGGGCCAGCAGCGCGACCAGCCGGCCCTTGTAACCCTGCGGAATGGCGCCGCGGATCCAGAACCACGCGAGCGGGACCGCGAATGCCAGGCCGATCAGCCGGCCGAGCAGCCGATGGAACCATTCCCAGAAGAAGATGAACTTGAATGCCGCAAGGTCCATCCCGGCTGGCCCGGTGACCGACTGATATTCGCCGGTGGCCTGATAGAGCGCGAACTCGGCCTGCCAAGCTGCCTCGGAAAGCGGCGGGATGGCGCCCGTTATCGGTTTCCATTGCGTGATCGACAGCCCGCTCTCGGTCAGCCGGGTTATCCCCCCCACCGCCACCATCAGGACGACGAGGAAAGCGACGATCATCAGCCAGTTGGCAAGCGCGGCAGGACGCGTGGGTTTGCTCGAGTGCGACATATGCCGTCTGTGATTTGCGACACTCCGGGGCGCAAGTGCAAAACGGGCAAGCGCCACACAGCTCGTTGCAAGTACGCGAACGCCGTGCTTGCGCGGTTTCGCTTGTAATAAGATACAACATCACATAGCTGCCACAACATGTTCCAGCGTGCCACCTTGCCGATTCGTCGCAGGCTCGACCGTGCGGGTATCTTCCTGTCGGGTGCCTGCGCGATCCACTGTGTGCTTTCGATCCTGCTGGTATCGGGCCTCGGGCTTGGCGGCGAATTCCTGCTCGCGCCCGAATTCCACCGCGTCGGCCTGCTGCTCGCGACCGTGATTGCCGCGGTGGCGATCGGCTGGGGCGCGTTGCGGCACCGCATGGCGATGCCGTTCGTCATTGCCATGACCGGGCTGACCTTCATGGGCGGCGCGCTGGCCGTACCGCATGGCTACAAGGAAGCCGTGCTGACGATTATCGGCGTGGCGCTGGTATCGCTCGGCCATGTGCTCAACTTGCGCCATGTCCATTCCCCCGCTTGCAAGGAGCGCTGCGGCGACTAAGTCGGGGCGCATGATCTCCCTGACCGTCAATGGCGATACCCGCCGTACCGCCGCTTCCACCATCGCCGAACTGGTTCGCGAACTCGACCTTGATCCCGCCAAGGTCGCAGTCGAGCGCAATGGCACGATCGCGCCGCGCAGCGAACTTGCCGCCATGGGGATCGCCGATGGTGACACGCTGGAAATCGTCCATTTCGTCGGCGGCGGACAGGACGACGACAGCTGGAGCGTCGCCGGGCGGCGTTTCTCGAGCCGGCTGATCGTCGGAACGGGCAAATACGCGGATTTCGAACAGAACGCCGCGGCGCTCGAGGCATCAGGGGCCGAAATCGTCACCGTGGCGGTCCGCCGGGTCAATGTCAGCGATCCCAAGGCCCCGATGCTGACCGATTACATCGATCCGAAGAAAGTGACTTATCTGCCCAACACCGCCGGCTGCTTCACCGGCGAGGAAGCGGTCCGCACCTTGCGGTTGGCGCGCGAAGCGGGCGGCTGGGATCTGGTCAAGCTGGAAGTGCTCGGCGAAGCGCGCACCCTGTATCCCGACATGCGCGAAACGCTGGTGGCGACCGAAACGCTCGCCAAGGAGGGCTTCCTGCCGATGGTCTATTGCGCCGACGACCCGATCGCGGCCAAGCAGCTCGAGGATGCAGGTGCGGTGGCAGTGATGCCGCTGGGCGCTCCGATCGGGTCGGGGCTGGGCATCCAGAACCGGGTAACGATTCGCCTGATCAAGGAAGGCGCCAACGTTCCGGTGCTGGTCGATGCCGGCGTGGGCACGGCATCGGACGCGGCCGTGGCTATGGAACTGGGCTGCGACGGGGTGCTGATGAACACCGCCATTGCCGAGGCCAAGGATCCGATCCGCATGGCGCGGGCAATGAAACTGGCGGTTGCCGCCGGCCGCGATGCCTATCTTGCCGGGCGCATGGCGACCCGCAAATATGCGGATCCCTCGAGCCCGCTGGCGGGCCTTATCTGACGCACGGACTGCGCGCTTACGGCTTCTTAACCATCTTTGGACACACTCCCCCGGCAACAGGGGAGTGCCGTGATGGCCACTACGCAAACTGCATCGCCGACGATCGCCGAACTGCGCGAGTTCGCCGGCTTCACCGCTGCCGAACAACGCTACATCCGCCGCAGCCTCGATATCGGCCTCGGCCGCTGCGACGCCTTTCGCGTGTGGGGCCGCGACCCGCGCGAAAACGCTGCGATACGCAGCCAGTATGTCGCCTATCGCGAGCTCGCCGCGCTGCGTCAGTCGCTGCCCGTCGAATCGGGGTTCGACAGCATCGAAGGGTTCCTGGGCAAGCTCACCCGGGTCGCCGCGTTCGATCTTGCGCAGGAGCGGATCGAGTGTTTTTCCGCCTTCCGCTTTCTTTACGAGCGGCTGGTGTCCGCGGCTGCGCGGCCTTGGCTACCCAGCGCGTTCTGTGCAGCAGCGGCATTGCCGCAAATCCGGCCCGAACGGCGCAAGATGCTGCTCCAATCGCTCAGCGAAGCGGCCGCTACTGCGCCGCGATGGAGCGACCGCGCGCCCAGTTTCTATCCCGAATATATCGAGGAAGCGGCCGCCTAGCTGCGGTAATGTTTTTCCAGCCGTTCGCCGTAGCGGTCCCTGATCTTGTGCCGGCGGATCTTCATCGAGGGAGTCATCTCCTCGTTCTCGATCGTGAACGGTTCATCGGCGAAGGAGAACTGCCGCACCTTTTCGACGACTGACAGGTCCTTGTTCACCCGGTCGACCGCAGCGCGCACCGCATTGCGGTATTCGGGCAGTTCCTGCAGCTGCTTGCAGTCGAACTGCTTGCCCTGCGCACGGCACCATTCGAGCGTCCATTCGGCATCGGGAACGATGAGCCCGACGACATAGGGCTTCTTGTCGCCGACCACCATCGCTTGCCCGATCTCGGGCTGCAGCGTCAGCATGCCTTCGACCTTCTGCGGGGCGATATTGTCGCCCTTGTCGTTGACGATCATGTCCTTCTTGCGATCGGTAATCACGATCCGGCCCCTGTCGTCGATATGACCGATGTCGCCGGTGTGCAGCCAGCCATCCTTGATGGTGCGCTCGGTCTCGGCGTCGTTCTGCCAATAGCCGTGCATGACCAGCTCGCCGCGGACGAGGATTTCACCATCGGCGGCGATGCGGGTTTCCACACCGCGCATGGCCGGCCCAACCGTGTCCATCGCAATGCCCGCCGCGGGGCGGTTGCAACTGATGACGGGGCCGGCTTCGGTCTGCCCGTACCCCTGCAGCACGGTCAGCCCCATTGCTTCGAAGAAGACGCCGACTTCGGGGTTGAGCGGAGCGCCGCCCGACACCATGGCCTTGATCCTTCCGCCGAAGCGCTGGCGGATCTTGGGCCTCAGCAACCGGCCGACCGCCATGTCCTTGAGCCCGTCTCCGAACTTGGGATCGTCCGCCACGCGGCGCTCGGCAACTTCGAGCGCGGTGTTCATCAGCTTTTCGGCGACGCCACCCTGCTTCTGGATCTGTTTCATGATCCGGGTCCGCAAGACCTCGAACAGGCGCGGCACGACAACCATGATCGTGGGGCGGGTTTCCTCGATATTGCTGGCGAGCTTCTCGAGCCCTTCGGCGTAATAGATCTGCGCGCCGACACCGATCGGCAGGAACTGCCCGCCGCTGTGTTCATAGGCATGGCTGAGCGGGAGGAAGGACAGGAACCGCTCGTCCCGGTCGATACCGAAATCATCGATCAGGATTTCGCCGGCACCGGCCACGTTGCACAGGATCGCGCCGTGGTGCTGGCGCACGCCGCGCGGGGCGCCGCCGGTGCCGCTGGTATAGATGATGCAGGCTGTATCGCCGCGCCCGATCGCCGCGATGCGGTTCTCGACCGCTGCACGCGCAGCCGCCGGATCGCCTTCGAGCATGGTCGCCCAGTTGTAATAGCCGAAACTGCCCGATTGCTGACGATGGAGATCGTCGATCCCGATAACATGTTCGGCCACCCCCGACGCCTGCAGCGCGCCATGCAGCGGGCGCAGCAGTTTCTCGGTCGAAACGATCACCGCGCGCGCCCCCGAATTGTCGAGGATATGCACGTGGTCGCGCTCGGTATTGGTGATGTAGGCCGGCACGGTAACGCAGCCCGCGGCCATGATCGCCAGGTCGGCAATGCACCATTCGGGCCGGTTTTCCGACACCAGGCATACGCGGTCGCCATCCTTCAGCCCGAGGCCGCGCAGATTTTCCGCGAGCAGGCACACCTGCTCGGCCGTTTCGCGCCAGCTGATGGTCTGCCACCCGCCCTCGCGCTTTGCGCCGAGGAACGGCTGGTCGCCCTTTTCATCCGCACGTTTGAGGAAAAGTTCGACGAGATTGTTCGCGGAATCTATTTCCGACAGCACGGCAGGCTCCTCAACGGCTGTGTTCTTCATGACGCAGTTCTGGGCACGGCTTAGGACGCCCGCCGGTCCACGGCAAGCGAGCCGTGCTAGGGGATTTCGATCTGCCCTTCGAGCCGCGGGTCGCGGGCGCTTTCCCACCCAGCCGCAGTCCGCAGCACGGCGCCGCCTTTGACGGGGGCTTCGCGCACCAGAACCTGTTCGTGCCCGAGGCTACGGAAGGCATCGGCCTGCTCTTCGAGCCAGGTGCCCCGTTCAAGCAGCAGCCGGTCGCCGAACGCCATGACGAAGGGCAGGGCGAGGATCTCTTCGGCCGAAAGGCCGAAATCGATTGCCCCGATGATGCTGCGCGCGGTCTGCACCGGGATGGTGCTTCCCCCTGCAGCACCGACCGCGAGGAAGGGTTTGCCTTCAGGATCGTAGACGACCGTAGGGGCCATCGAACTGCGCGGACGCTTACCCGCTTCGACCCGGTTGGCGACGGGTTGCCCGTCGACCGTGGGCGACCGGCTGAAATCGGTCAGCTCGTTATTGAGGAAAAACCCGCCCGTCATCAGGCCCGAACCGAACGCCCCCTCGATCGTCGAGGTGTAGCTGATCATGATCTGGTCAGCGTCGACGACGGCGAAATGCGAGGTGCCGTGTTCTTCGGGTTCGTCGCCATCGGCCAGCGCAGTGTCCGCGCCGGGAGGGGTTCCGGCAGTGACTTCGGTCAGTCTGCGGTCGGGGGCGATCAATCCGCTGCGCGATGCGAGATAATCCCGATCGACAAGTCCGGCGACGGGGACAGGCACGTAATCGCTATCGGCCAGGTACAACTCGCGGTCGGCGTAGGCCAGCCGCTGCGATTCGACGAACAGATGCCAGGTCAGCGGATTGCGCACTCCCATCTCGGCGATAGGAAACCGCTCGAGCTGCCCAAGCATCTGCAAAACCGCGACACCGCCCGACGTCGGCGGGCCCATGGTGCAGACGCGATAGGCCCGATAGGGTGCGCAGACAGCATCGCGGGTCTTGGCTTCGTAACCCGTGATGTCGGCATAGGTCATCGCGCCCGTGCGCGGCGTATCCGCGCTGACCGTCTCGGCGATCCGTTCCGCCAGTTCGCCCGAATAGAAGGCTTCCCGCCCACCGCCCGCTATCATCTCGAGCGTCAGCGCGAGCGGCTCGTTCACGACCAGCGTGCCGACCGGCCGGGGATTGCCCTGATCGTCGAAGTACAGCGATCGCGCGGCCGCGGAATGTGCCGATCGGTCCCGGGCGCTCTCGAGCATGCCATTGAGCCGCGGATTGATCTCGAACCCGCTGCGCGCAAGGCGGATGGCCGGCTCGAAAAGGTCGGCCCAGACGAGCTTGCCATGCGCGGCGTGCGCCTTGGCGGCGAGCGCGATGTTCCCCGGCACCCCGACCGACAGCCCGCTGCGGACCGATTCGCTGCGCGGCGGGACTTCGCCGTTGTCGTCGAGAAACCATTCCGGCGTGGCGCCGGCAGGAGCGGTTTCGCGGCCATCGAAGGTTGCGACTGTGCCGTCCGGCATGCCGCGGACCATGAATCCGCCGCCGCCGATGCCCGAGCTCTGCGGTTCGACCACCGTCAGCGCCAGCATGACGGCGATGGCGGCGTCGGTGGCGCTGCCTCCCCGTGCCAGCATAGCTTCGCCCGCGGCCTGCGCTCGTGGGTCGGCCGCGCTGACTGCACCTGCAAAAGCGGTCGGCGATAAAGGAGGTGCGGATTCCGGCGATGGATTGATCGAGCAGCCAGCCAGGGCAGCGGCCAGAAGCGGAATGGAAATCAGTCTCTTCATGGATGCGACGCTATTCGCTTCCGACCGCTTCGGCAATCGAAGCGAAACCGTCGCGGCGCATCAACCGCTCAAGGCCCCGGACGATCTGCCGGGGCAGGCCGGGGCCCCCATAAACCATCGCGCTATAGAGCTGCACCAGGCTGGCGCCCGCGCGGATGCGGGCCCAGGCGTCCGCTGCGGTGGCGATGCCGCCCACGCCCACCAGCGGAAGCTCGCCGCCGGTTGCCTTGCGGAAGTCGCGCAGGCGCTGCTGTGCGAGATCGCGGAGCGGAGCACCCGACAGCCCGCCGGTTTCTCCCGCATGCGCCGAGGCCAGCGCCGGACGCGAGATGGTGGTATTGGACACGATGAGGGCGCCAAGCCCCCGGTCGATCGCGATACGTGCAATCGCGTCGAGATCCGCAGGTTCGAGATCGGGCGCGACCTTGAGGAATACGGGCGGGCCCCGGTCTCCGCGGGCCTCGAACACTGCATCGAGCAGCCCGATCAGCGCCCCCTCGTCCTGCAAAGCGCGCAAGCCCGGGGTGTTGGGGCTGGAAATATTGACCGCGAGATACGAGGCCAGCGGCGCCATGATGCGGGTCATCGTCGCGTAGTCGGCCGCGCGGTCCGCGCTGTCCTTGTTCGCCCCGACATTGATTCCGACAATGCCGGGCCAACCGGCGCGGCGTTCGAGCCGGGCGAGCGCAGCCTCGGCCCCGCCATTGTTGAACCCCATCCGATTGATCACCGCACGGTCCTCGACCAGCCGGAACAGCCGCGGCTTGGGATTGCCCGCCTGCGGCAGCGGGGTGATCGAACCGACTTCGGTGAAACCGAAGCCCAGGCCGAGCAACTGGTCGGGGACTTCGGCGTCCTTGTCGAATCCCGCCGCCATGCCGACCGGGTTGGGGAAGGCGAGCCCCGCGACATCGATCGCCAGCGGGCCGGCCTGGGGCGGCGCCGTGCGGGGCGAAACGGCAAGCGCTTTCACAGTCAGGCGATGCGCGCGCTCGGGATCGAGCGCGAACAGGACAGGGCGGGCAAGGTCGAACAGCATGCACCGCGCATTGCCGCGTTCCGCGAAGGCTGTCGAGCGCCCGCGCGGCTAGGGCGCGCGATGCAGCGTCAAAAAAACGCCGCTGAACAACCCACCAGGGCCCGCGTTGTCGCTTGCATACAATGAATTACTGCAAGACCGGCGTAAGAGGGTTTTGCGACCCGAAGGGCTCGGAGCATTCCTGCAACGAGTTCTCGACTTCAAAGGGGGGCACCTTGCGAGGCTGCCCCCTTTTTTTCCGCCCATCCCAAACAGCCCGTTTACTAAGCGATTGCGGAGCAAACGGGATTGGCGTATTTATACAATTGGTTGAGGAAGAGATTTGGGGGCAGGGGTTTGGCGGTTGTACCAAGCGGCGAGGCGTCACATTCGTTCGAGTTCGTAGCGGCGCCACCCGATCTCGCGCCCTATCTCAACTCGCTCTATATCTGGCGCACCAGCGATGGGCAGCTCGACGACGTGTTGCCTGCCTATTCGGGCCAGATGGTGGTGTTCGGGCGCGGTGTCGGGCGAATGCAGTTCGACGATGTGGTGTCCGATACCAGCGACGCGTTCTTTGTCGCGCCGCTGTGCCAGGCGCGCAACTTCAGCGTCAGCGGGCCCGGGGTTGTATTCGGCGTATCGCTCAACTTCCGGGGCTGGGCCGCGCTGTCCGGGCTTTCGGTTCATGACTACCACGACGCCTTCCTGCAGCCGGAAACGGTACTGAAGGACCCGCTGGCAGAACGCCATACGACACTGGCGCCGCGCTGGCGAGCGGGTGAGATCGATGATGGCGAATTGCTCGACGCGATGTGCGACATCGTCCGCCAGGGCCTGTCGAGCCTGCCCGACCAGCATCTGACCGTGATCGATCGCACGCTCGAATGGTTGTCGAGTTCGTTCAAGCCCGAGCTCGACGTATTGTACGACCAGCTGCCCTACTCGAAGCGACAGGCGCAACGCCTCGTCGCGCAGTTCTTCGGGCAATCGCCGGTCCGGCTGGTGCGCCGCTACCGCGCCGTGCGTGCGGCGACCCTGCTGTCGATGCCGCAATTGCCCGACGAGATCGAAGCGGAAATCCGCGAAGCGTTTTACGACCAGGCGCATCTGATCAAGGAAATCCGCTTCTTCACCGGGCGCACACCCAAGCGGTTACAGCCCAATTCGGGCTCCACGATCAACGACATGCTGGGCCCCGACGGCTACAGTTCGGTGAGCCTGTTCGGCGCCGGGGAAGCCGAGCAGCTGGGGCGGGAGCCGCTCGACGAGCTCTGATTGCTAACGACTCGCAACACGCTGTTTCCCGTTGAAAAGCTGGGGAGGCGCCCCTAATTGGCCAATCGGAACGATTTGGTCCGATTTGATATGCGCCTTTCCAACCTAGCCGATTATGCCGTGGTCGCCATGTGCGCCGCTTCGCGTCACTGCGGCGGCGCGAAGACCAGTGCGGGCGAACTCGCCGCGGAGACCGGATTGCCGGTCCCGACGGTGCAGAAGCTGGTCAGCAAGCTGTCGGCGGCAGGGTTGCTCCGGTCGAGCCGGGGCGCAGGCGGCGGCTTGCAGCTCGCCCGGCCGGCTGCGGCGATTACCGTGGCCGATATCGTCGAGGCGGTCGAAGGGCCGATCGCACTGACCGCCTGCATCGAAGGCGCGGACTGTTCAGTCGAACACGAATGCCTGGTCAAGCCGCACTGGCCGGTTGTCAATGAAGCACTGCGTGGTGCGCTGGCAGCGATACCGCTGACCCAGCTGGCGCGCGAAAGAGAGATTGCATGAGCGAAGAAATCGACATCCAGGACCGCGAAGCGCGTGAAGCTGCCGAAAAGGCCGCCGAGTACGAACACGGCTGGTCTTCGGACATCGAGACCGAATTCGCCGAAAAGGGCCTGACCGAAGACACGGTCCGGTTCATCAGCGCCAAGAAGGGCGAGCCCGAGTGGATGCTCGACTGGCGCCTCAAGGCCTTCCGCCTGTGGCAGGAAATGGTGGAGCCCGACTGGGCCAAGCTCGGCTATCCGGCGATCGACTATCAGGACGCCTATTATTACGCGGCCCCGAAGAAGAAGGTTGAGCTCGAATCGCTCGACGAACTCGATCCCGAGATCAAGCGCGTCTACGACAAGCTCGGCATTCCGCTGGGCGAGCAGGAAGTGCTTGCGGGCGTAAAGGGCGCGAAGAAGGTGGCCGTTGATGCCGTGTTCGACAGCGTCAGCGTGGCCACCAGCTTCCGGGAGGAGCTGAAGCGGGCCGGCGTCATTTTCCTGTCGATCAGCGAGGCGATTCGCGAATATCCCGAGCTGGTCAAGAAGTGGCTCGGCAAGGTCGTCCCGCAGCACGACAACTACTTCGCCACCCTGAACAGCGCGGTCTTTTCCGACGGGACCTTCGTCTACGTGCCCGAAGGCGTGCGCTGCCCGATGGAGCTGAGCACCTATTTCCGCATCAATGCGGAGAACACCGGCCAGTTCGAACGCACGCTGATCATCGCCGAAAAGGGCAGCTATGTCAGCTATCTCGAAGGCTGCACCGCGCCGATGCGTGACGAGAACCAGCTCCATGCCGCGGTGGTCGAGCTGGTTGCGATGGAAGACGCCGAAATCAAGTACTCCACCGTGCAGAACTGGTATCCCGGCAATGCCGACGGCGTGGGCGGGATCTACAATTTCGTCACCAAGCGCGGCCTGTGCCAGGGCGCGCGCAGCAAGATCAGCTGGACGCAGGTCGAAACCGGCAGCGCGGTGACGTGGAAATATCCCAGCTGCGTGCTCAACGGCGAAGACAGCGTGGGCGAATTCTACTCGGTCGCGGTTACCAACAATTACCAGCAGGCCGATACCGGCACCAAGATGATCCACAATGGCAAGGGGAGCCGTTCGACGATCATCTCGAAGGGTATCTCGGCCGGCAAGTCGAACAACACCTATCGCGGCATGGTCCGCGTGGCCGCCAACGCTGACGGGGTGCGCAATCGTACCGAATGCGATTCGCTGCTGATCGGCGACCAGTCGGGCGCGCACACCGTACCCTATATCGAGGTGAAGAACCCCAGCGCGCAGATCGAGCACGAGGCGACCACCAGCAAGATCAGCGACGACCAGATGTTCTACGCGCAGCAGCGCGGTCTCGACGACGAGGAGGCCATGGCGCTGATCGTCAACGGCTTCGCCAAGGACGTGCTCAAGGAGCTGCCAATGGAATTCGCCGTCGAAGCGCAGAAGCTGCTTGCGATCTCGCTCGAAGGGAGCGTTGGATGACCGAACGCAAGACTCTCCAGCTCCGCGATCCGTCGGAGACCGCCGGTGCCGCGCCCACGATCAAGAAGAAGGGTCGCGGCTGGGAGATCTCGGAGAAGCGGCTCGACGCGCTGCACGACCGTGCGCGCGACCTGCGGCGGCATTCGACCGAAGCGCACAAGGCACTCGCCGCGCGCTTTGCGAAAGAGGATTTCGGCAAGTTCAAGTTCACGCGCCACACGGTGGTGGGCTCGGCGATTCTCGATTTCGTCTCGCACCCGCTCGGCCTGGCGGTCGCAATCGACGAGCCGGAGCAGAACGACGCGCTTGCGCGGCGGCGCGACAAGAGCCTCGGCGCAGTGGGCATCGAAGTGCTGCGGATCCCCGCCGAAACCATTCTCGAAGACGTGGAAGCAGCAATGCAGCCGATCTTCGCCGCCATGAACGCGCGCTATCGCGACAAGCAGAGCGCGCGCCGCGAACACCAATCGAAATACGGATCGACGCCCCGGCGGCCCAGCCGCGGACCGCGTCGCGACGACAGGAACTGACATGCTGAAAATCGACAATCTCCACGCCGAAATCGACGGCAAGACGATCCTCAACGGGCTGACGCTCGAAATTCCCGCGGGCGAGGTCCATGCCATCATGGGCCCCAATGGTGCCGGCAAGTCGACGCTGGCCTATGTGCTGGGCGGACGTCCCGGTTACGAGGTGACGCAGGGTTCGGTCAGCTTCAACGGGGTCGATTTGCTCGACCTCGAACCGCATGAACGCGCGGCTGCGGGCCTGTTCCTCGGGTTCCAGTACCCGGTCGAAATCCCGGGGGTCTCGAATCTGCAATTCCTCCGTGAAGCGCTGAATTCCCAACGCAAGGCGCGGGGCGAGGAAGCGCTGACCGGCGGCGAGTTCCTCAAGCTGGCGAAGGACAAGGCGGCCCTGCTCAAGCTCGATCCCGACATGCTCAAGCGGCATGTGAATGTCGGCTTCTCGGGCGGCGAGAAGAAGCGCGCCGAAATGGTGCAGATGGGCATTCTCGATCCCAAGTTCGCCGTGCTCGACGAAACCGACAGCGGTCTCGACATCGATGCGCTGCGCGTCGTGGGCGATGGTATCAATGCGATCATGCGCGACCCGGCGAAGGGCGTCCTGCTGATAACCCACTACCAGCGCCTGCTCGAAGTGGTGAAGCCCGACAAGGTGTCGATCCTGTCGCAGGGCCGCATCGTGCGCACCGGCGGTCCCGAACTGGCGATCGAACTCGAGAACGATGGCTATGACGCGGTGATGGCCGATGCCTGAAGCCGCTGAACTTCCCACCCGGCGCGAGGAGGGCTGGCGCTATTCTGCAGTCGAACGGCTGCAGGGCGAAGCGCTCGACGACTGGCGTACGATCGATATCGCGGCGGGTGAAACCTTCCGCGATACTCTGGTGATCCGCGATGCCGACGATCCGCAACCCACCCGGCTGCACCGCTGGCGCGTGACCATCGGCGAAGGCGCGACATGCGAACTCTTCGCCGTCCTTGCTGCCGCCGAATATGCGCGGCTGGAAGTCGAAGTCACGCTTCACAAGGGCGCGCATTTCGAATTCGGCGGAATCACCGTTGGCGGCCGCGATACGGTGCGCGAATTCGTCACGCGGACGATCCACGCCGAACCCGAAGCCACCAGCAACCAGACCGTTCGCGCGGTCCATTGGGGCCACGGGACGGGCAATTTCCTCGGCAATATCGATGTCGTGCGCCATGCGCAGAAGACCGACGCGGCTCAGGATTTCAAGGGTTTGCTGCTGGAGAAAGGCGCGAGCGTAAACGCCGTCCCGCAGCTCGAGATTTTCGCCGACGACGTCAAATGCGCGCATGGCGCCAGTGTCGGCCAGCTCGACGAGACCGCACGGTTCTACATGGCCGCGCGCGGCGTCTCGCCCGAACTTGCCCGCCGCTTGATGGTGCAGGCGTTCCTCGGCGATGCTCTGGTTGCTCTCGACGATGACGAAACGCGCGAAACCTTGATGCAGATCGCGCTCGACAAGGTGGACAAGGCGCTGTGAGCGTCGCTGCCACCCTTCCGCCTGCTGCCGATGTCCGTGCCGATTTCCCCGGCATGGTAACCGGCGATGGCGCGCCGTGGCATTACCTGGACACAGCTGCCACCGCGCAGAAACCGCAGGCGGTCATCGATGCGATGACCCGCGCGCTCGGCGTGGATTACGCCACTGTCCACCGCGGCGTGTACGGACGTAGCGCGCAAATGACGCTTGGCTACGAAGCCGCTCGCCGCCGCGTTGCCGAATTCATCGGCGCGAAGGGCGAGGACGAAGTGGTCTTCGTCCGCGGTGCGACCGAAGCGATCAATCTGGTCGCGGCGAGCTGGGGCATGGCGCAGATCGGCGAGGGCGATCGCATCGTCCTGTCGATGCTGGAGCATCACTCGAACATCGTCCCGTGGCAGATGGTCGCCGAACGGACCGGCGCGCAGATCGATGTCTGCCCGCTGACCGAAGACGGCCGGATCGATCTGGGTGCGCTCGAAGCCATGATGACCCCGCGGACCAGGCTGGTCGCGCTGGCGCATGTCTCGAACGTTCTCGGGAGCGTGCTTGATGCACGCGCCGCGGCGGATATCGCGCATTCGGTCGGTGCGAAGCTGCTGCTGGACGGCTGTCAGGCCGCGCCGCGCATGGCGCTCGACATGGCCGCGCTCGGCTGCGATTTCTACGCGCTGTCGGGTCACAAGCTTTATGGCCCCACCGGGATCGGCGTGCTGTGGGCGCGCGAGGAAATTCTCGATGCCATGCCTCCGTGGCAGGGCGGCGGCGCGATGATCGACCGGGTCACTTTCGAAAAGACGACTTATGCGCCGCCCCCGCAGCGGTTCGAGGCCGGAACCCCGATCATCACCGAGGCGATCGCGCTGCATGCCGCGATCGACTATGTCGCCGCGCTGGGACCCGACCGGCTGTTCGCGCATGAGGCGGGCCTTGCCAGGCAGCTGCGCGACGAATTGCGTGCGCTCAATTCGGTCACGCTGTTCGGTCCGGAAGAAAGCGCCGGCATCGTCAGCTTTGCGATCGAGGGGGTTCATCCGCACGATCTCGGCACCATATTGGATGAAGAGAATGTGGCGATCCGGGCTGGCCATCACTGCGCGCAGCCGCTGATGGACCATCTCGGGGTTCCCGCCACCGCCCGGGCAAGCTTCGGGCTGTATTGCGACGAAAACGACATCGCTGCGCTGCTGCGCGGTATCGAACGCACCCAGAGGATCTTCGGATGAGCGAAGGAACGAACAAGGACCAGGATTGGATCGCGGCACCATCGCCCGCAGACGTGGCAACGGCAAAGCCGCCGCGCGCCCGGGTGGAGGATGCGGTCGATCCCGAGGAAAGCGCGCGCGCCACGATGGAGCGCAAGCGCGACTATCTCGAAGGGTTCCTGCAGAAAAAGCCCGAGGGCTTGCCCGCGGGCGCCCCGGGCGGCGACCTTTATGAAGCGGTCGTTGCCGCGCTGAAGGAAATCTTCGACCCGGAGATCCCGGTGAATATCTACGATCTCGGGCTGATTTACGGGGTCGAGGTCGATGACGAGAGCGATGTCACCGTCACCATGACGCTGACGACGCCGCATTGCCCGGTCGCCGAAACCATGCCTGCCGAAGTCGAACTGCGTGCGGCCAGCGTGCCCGGCGTGCGCGATGCGGAAGTCAATCTGGTGTGGGACCCGCCCTGGGGCCCGGACAAGATGACCGACGAGGCACGGCTCGAACTGGGGATGCTGTGATGGGCGATACGAAGACACGCGCGGCGCCGAAGGCAGCCGTCATCCTGACCGAGCGCGCGGAACAGCGCGTCGCGCAGCTGATGGCGAAAGCGCCCGACGAAGCCATCGGTGTCAAATTGTCGACGCCCCGGCGCGGCTGTTCCGGGCTTGCCTATTCGGTCGACTACGTCACCGAGGAAGCCAAGTTCGACGAGAAGATCGAAACCCCCGGCGGGACCTTCTATATCGACAGCGCCAGCGTGCTCTACCTGATCGGCAGCACGATGGACTGGGTGGAAGACGATTTCACCGCCGGCTTCGTGTTCGAAAATCCCAATGCCAAGGGCGCCTGCGGTTGCGGCGAAAGCTTCATGGTGTGACCCGCACCGTCGCGCTGACGACCTGGCTCGACGCGCCACCCGAGGCGGTCTGGGATCACGCGCAGACGAGCGCCTTGCTCCGGCATGTGGCTGCGCCGCTGATTCGCTTCGTGCCGTGCGGCGGGCGCTTTCCCCGCCGCTGGACCCCGGGCGAATACCGCGCGTGGATGTTCGTCTTCGGGATACTTCCCATCGGCTGGCAGGTCATCGGGATCGAATTTCCCACATCTCCGCCCACAGCGCATGTGCTGCGCGACAATGGCCATTCACCGTTCGTTCGCCGCTGGGATCACTGGGTCGAAATCGCCCCCGGTGACGGCTGCACGCGCTACACCGATCGCGTGCATATCGATGCGGGCATGCTGACGCCGCTGGTCGCGGGATTCGCGCGCCTGTTCTACGCGCACCGGCAAAAACGCTGGCGCGCGCTCGCCAAGAACGGTTTTCACGCGCTCCGCAAGTGAAGCTCAGTCTTCGGCGAGGAAATCGAGCAGCGCCTGCTCGTATTCGTCGATCTGACCATCGGCCTCGATCCGCGCTTCGAGCCATTCCCGCTCGTCATCGGTAACGGCGTATGCGCGGCCGACGGCCTCCGAGCGATCCGGAGCAGGCGCCTTGCGGCCGAAGACCTTGCCGAATGCATTGGGCGAGGCTTTGGCCATGCGGCCGAGAAAACCGCCGACCCGCGCCTGCGTATCGCCCATGAAGGCATCCAGTTCGGCCGCGCGTTCGCGGCTCAGCTGCGCATTCGGATCGCTGTAGGCCTGCAGGTAATTGGCAATGCCCTGCACGAACAGATGCTTCCATTCGGGGGCGTTGTCCGCGCCCAGCGTTGCATCCTTGAGCCGGAAGAGCATTTCGGCTTCCTTGCGTCCCACGGCCGCGGGCCGTTCGCTTGCGGGGGCGAATATCGCCCGCCGCAGCAGCAATGCCTCGGCCGCGTTGACATTGCCGGCTTCGAGCATGCCGCCATTGCGCGTCGGCCCCGTCCCCTCGAGAACGGCGTGTTCCATCTGCGCGACCGCATAGTCCTTCAGCGATACCGGGACGTTCTGTGCGCATTCGAACACGCGCACCAGCAATTCGATCTCGGCCATCGAGCCAAGCGTGCCATCGGCGTCCAGCTGCGCCATCAGCCATGCCGCGTTCTCGGCATCGACATAGCCCTTCGGCGCACGCTGATTGACGACATATTCGCCCAGCGCCTCGACATAGAATTCCACCCATTCCCGGCAGCGCGACGTAAGCTGGTGGTTGAGCGCAACGATCGCTTCGGCCTCGGCCTGCGAGATATGCCCATCGGGCCAGGCTTCGCGCCGTAGCGCAAGCACCTCGCCCGGCGAAATCACGCCGTCCGCACCGAATTTCATCGCCAGTTCGCCGAAATGCACGCTCATCTGTACCAAACTCCCGCCTAACACCGGTTCGCGGAGCCTAGCGCGGTTTGCTTAAGTCCGGGTTAGCGGATGCGGGCTTCAGCGGCGCAGCGCGCGCACGCAGGCCGCGCGATCGACATCGAGCCCGTCGCTCGCGCGGCGTGCATCGACATAGGTTGCACTGGGTTCCGCACCCGGGCTGAGCGGATAGAGATAGATGTCGAGTACGCAGGCCTCGCCCACGAATTGCAGCTTCTTCGCGTCACCTTCGGTTACGTCGATTCGCGGCGGCCCGAAAATATTCGCCAGCGCGGTCTGGTTGCGGCCGATCACGCCTTCGAGGCCCGGCACATTCATGACCCGCGGCGCGCGGAAGTCGGGGGTCGACGGAGCCACCCGCACTTGCTGCGGCGGCGGCGCGGACGCCGGCCGCGAGGGTGCAGTGGAGCCGGGCACGGGTCCGGTGGCGCAGGCGCCCAGCAGTGGCAGCAGGAACAGGACGGACTTACGCATGCGGACCTTTCTCTCGGGCGCGGTGTACAAGATGCGTCGCACTCGCCGCGCCCAGTATCGGGGCGAGGAGGTTCAGGAAAGGTATTGCAAGCAGCGCCACCACCACGGCGCCGAGCAGAAATCGGGTCGCGCCGCCAATCGGCGCGGCTTCGGCCGCATGCGCGCGGTGGGGCAGCCATACGGCGTCATGCAGTTCGCGCCCGACCAGCAAGGCGTTGACCACCAGGAACACCGCTGCTGCGCCCACGCCGGTAAACAGCAGCAGGCCGGCAACCGGCAATGCAAGCGCATTGGCTACGAGCGTGCGGCCCAGCGAACGCAAGGCATGGCCCAGCTCCTCGCCGAACCCGATTCGCCGGGCGTTCGCCGCAGCTTGCGGGTAATGACGCTGCTCGACCGCGCGGACCACGTCCTCGGCAAAGAACTGCAGCACGAACAGCGCGACTACCCGGAACAGGAACCATGCAGCCAGCACGGTCGCCGCCGCCGCGGCCAGTGCACCGAGACCGGCGGCCTCGATCCCGAAGGCGGTGCCAATCGCGCTGTGGAGCGCGACATAGAGCGCCGTGCCCCCCGCTGCGAAAACCAGCAGCGTGACCACTGCGGTCTTTGCCAGCACTTTCAGGATAGCGGGATCGCCGAGCTGGACGATCGCCAGAACAAGAGCGCGGGAAAGCGACACCATAGGGCCACTGCGATGGGCGCGCGCCCTGCCCAAGTCAACGCTGCCCTTGGCCAAACCCCGACGAGCCGCTAACCGCGCCCGACACACCGACTATCCCCTCCCCGGAGTACCCATGACCGAACCCCGTTACGACGTAATCGCCATCGGCAATGCCATCGTCGATGTGATGGCCCCTTGCGAAGAAGACCTGATCGCCGAACTCGATCTCAACAAGGGCGGGATGACGCTGGTCGACGAGGACGGCGCCCGGCGACTGTACGAGGCGATGGGGCCGGCGAAGGAAATTTCCGGGGGCTCTGCCGCCAACACGCTTGCCGGCATGTCGGCGCTGGGCGCGCAATGCGCATTCGTCGGGCAGGTGGCGCAGGACCA
>Ga0105357_10000643_pt1 | contig 18567 bp, 21 predicted proteins | sample GOMGulsemesocosm_4_FD_83660 | JGI IMG/M metagenome (GOLD analysis project Ga0105357, IMG submission 83660) | Methane-oxidizing microbial communities from mesocosms in the Gulf of Mexico - GOM15B Gulf of Mexico | ecosystem: Environmental > Aquatic > Marine > Cold seeps | place: USA: Gulf of...
CTGGGCTTTCCGTCCAGAAGCAACATCTTTTGTTTGACGCAAAATCAACTCGCACTGGGTAATTGTTGCCCAAATACCCAAAAACCAGTGTTTTTAGTCGTCTTCATCGCCTAGTTCAGCTTCTCGTTTTTCCCGTTTCTTTTCAACCAAACGAACACTCAAGATCGAGAGACCATACAGAATGATGATGGGGATCGCTAACGAGATTTGAGACAATGGGTCCGGCGGCGTCAAAACAGCGGCCGCTATAAAGGAAAAGACAACGGCATATTTAAACTTAGCTCTCAGCCCCTTGGACGAGACAATTCCCACACGCCCTAAAAGCGTTAAAAGAACTGGCAATTGAAAGCACAATCCAAAAGCAAAAATCAGTTTCATTGACAAACTAAGATACTCGCTAACGCGGGTTTCAGCTTGAATTGGAAGGGCTAGTGGTGCCGATGGCGTTGGCAAATACTGCTGCATCACCGGAAATTGTGCGATGGTTGCCCTAAATGCATCAGCATAAAGCGATGAACTTCCACTTGATTCAAAGCTCAACAAAAACTTCCACGCCAATGGCATAACAAGTCCGTATGCAAGCGCCCCACCCATAAAGAATAAGATCGGTGTTGCCACAAGGAACGGCAAGAAGGCTTTCTTCTCGTGCTTATAAAGGCCCGGGGCTACAAACGCCCAAATTTGGATCGATATCACCGGGAATGAGACAAACAAGGCCACAAAGAATGCGATTTTGATATTGGTAAAAAAGGCCTCATGGAGACCGGTGAAGATCATTCTCCGACCTTCAATATCGTCACCAAAGGCTTCCACTAATGGGCGAACCAAAAACGAAAACAACTCAGGGGCAATGATATAACACAAAACAAAAGCTATTAGGAGAGCGACAACCGAATACACAAGCCGGTTACGAAACTCAATAATATGCTCCATCAAGGGAGCCTTGCTATCTTCAATATTGCTATCTGCGTTCATTAGGATGAAACTTTTGGTTCAGGCGCAGGCTCATCAGCACTCTCAGAAGGTCCGCCAATGGCGTTTTCTGGCGGGGTTACCGCTTCGTTATTATTGTCAGAGGTTGCGGGCTTATCATCCACAATATCCGGCTTGGCGTCTTCAAACATCGACGAAAAATCGTCTGTAGAACCAACAGCGTCTTCGATCTGTTTTTTGATGTTGAAATTATCGCCCTTAACGGTCTTTTGAACCGTTTTTTTCAGGTCATCAAGTTCAGCATCGCGGGCCAAATCATCTATTCCGGTTTGGAAATCACGCGCATAGCCGCGGGCTTTTCGAATATATTTAGCAATCGCCGCAACAGTGCGCGGCAAATCCTTAGGCCCAATGACAATAATTGCGATGATGGCAACAAAGACCATCTCCGACCAGCCAATATCAAACATGGCTCACCATGATACTACCCTCCGCAGAAGAAACAGAATTCAGCGCAATTAACCTTGCGATGCTTTATCTTTGTCTTCTTCAGCATCTTTAGCCGAGCTGGTGCTTTTGATTTCTTTCTTATCTTCAGTTTCGGTATCGTCTTCATTCATACCGCTTTTGAAATTTTTGATGCCTTTTGCCAAATCACCTGCAACGCGCGGCAATTTACCAGCACCGAAAATGATGAGCACGATGACGAGGATCAACACAATCTGCCAAGGACCAATACTCATAATAAAAACTCCTGATCTCACGTTTGAGATCCATAAATAAATTTAGCTGTTACTCATCGCCGTGGCGTTTTTCGCCGCACCGGATCAACGTAACAATCTCCCATGCCCTATATAACCATGAAACCCACAAGATACGACAGTTATTTTTGTCATTGCTGCAGCAAATTACATAAGTTGGCTATCTTAGTCAGCTGGAAATAGGAAGACTTGACGTCGATCAAGGGAGATCGAACAAATTTCGCCTTCTTCAGGCTGCAAAACAGTGGCTGCGCGCGCTGTTACCCGCCGTCCTGTAGAAAGTTCAAGTTCGATAAGAGCAAAAGGTCCTAAATTTCGGACGGCATTAACAGTTGCGGTTACCTCGCCCTCGCCCCGAACAGGACCTAGCCTAATGGCCTCAGGTCGGATAAGGACTTCACATTTACCGCGTGCCTTGGTCGCACCTGCATGAGGGACTTGCCCAAGTTCCGTCTCTAAAATACCATCGACAGAATTTGCGGCTACCGTATTTACACTGCCAAGGAAGGAGGCCACGAACTGGTTGACAGGCTTCCCATAGAGTTCGGCAGGTGTGCCTTGTTGCACAATGGACCCATCTTTCATCAAAACAATCCGATCGGCCATTCGCATGGCTTCCTCTGGATCATGGGTCACGAGCAAAACAGTCGTGGAGGTTTCTTTTAAAATCCGAAAGGTTTCATCTCGAACAATATTCCTAAGAACCGCGTCCAGTCCCGAGAATGGCTCATCCATCAATAAAAGGCGCGGGTTTGGCGCAAGTGCACGTGCAAGAGCGACGCGCTGCTGCTCACCGCCCGATAGCATATGAGGATATTTATCCTGATCCTCCTGCAACCCCATGCGTTTTAGCAACGGAAGAGCGATAGCATCCCGGGCTTGCTTATTCTTTTCAGACAGTCCGAATGTCACATTCCCAAGCACACTTAAATGCGGAAACAAGGCATAATCTTGAAAAACCAGACCAACATGTCGATCTTCGGCCGGAACAAAACCACTGTTCCCCGCCACCTGCTCATCTCCGATAAAAATATCGCCGGCCTCTGCCTGATCAAGACCTGCAGCCAAGCGTAATGTTGTTGATTTTCCGCAGCCGGACGGGCCGAGCAAGCAAACAATTTCACCCGTATTCACGGTTAGGTTTTCAATCTGAACAACAAAATTATCGCTGTTTCTGTGTTTCAGGTTTGATATTTCCAGTTTACTCATTCTCTAACCTTTAGACCCTTGTCCCGGACGAGAGTGCCCAATAGCCCGGCTTAATATAATAACAGGGATAATGCCAGCGGCAACAATGGCGATCGACGGTCCTGCAGCTTCAGCCAATCGCTCATCAGATGCTAACTCGTAAGCCCTAACAGCCAATGTCTCAAATCCAAACGGCCTCATTATCAAGGTCGCAGGCAACTCTTTCAATACATCCACAAATACCAAAAGTAATGCCGTCATAACACTCCCTGAAATGATGGGAATATGAACTCTAAATATGGCGTTCAGGCCCGTAACACCCATAGTTTGAGCAGCCATTTCCATATTGGGTGTAATTTTTTCAACACTTGCCTCAACCGTATTTAAAGAAACGGCTAAAAACCTGACCACATAGGCAAACATCAAAGCAATAAGAGTTCCACTTAAAATCAACCCCGTTGATATATCAAATGTGTCGCGCATAAAACGATCAACCGAGTTATCGACAAAGCCAAACGGGATCAAAACACCAACGGCAAGAACCGGCCCTGGAATTGCATATCCCATTGCAGCAATTCTCACAGATATTTTCCTAAGCGATAAGCCGCCAGCGTTGCGATCTTGACGCTTTGCATAGACCAAGAACATAGCGATTAGCAGTGCGAGAATACTTGCCGCAACAGCAACGGAGATACTGCTGATAACCAGTGACGGAAATCCGAGATTAAAGACCGTCTCAGGGTATAAAATGCTTTTATTGAGAAGCCAGCCTACAGGCAGCAAAAATCCAAAAAATACGGGCACGAAACAAAACAAACTGCACACAATGGACTTCCAGCCGGTAAGCTGTTGCCGGTTAATGGTTTGATATCGCCCGCCCGTATGATGGTATTTTCGCTTTCCCCGGCTAATTCTTTCCAAAATAACCAGAAGAAAAACAAATCCCATTAACATGGCCGCTAATTGCGCGGCCGCGGCAGGCTCACCCAACCCAAGCCAAGTTCGGTATATTCCGGTGGTAAATGTATCCACGGCAAAATATTGAACGGTTCCAAAGTCGCTTAACGTTTCCATAAGCGCCAACGCAAGTCCCGCGACAATAGCAGGGCGCGCCAAAGGCAGCGCAATCCCAAGAAAGACTTGTAGCGGGCTACGTCCAAGGGTCCGGCCAACTTCTAAAGCCGCGACAGATTGTTCATTAAACGCAGCGCGACTAACCAGATATACGTAAGGGTATAAAACCAGCCCTAACATTAGAGCTGCGCCGCCAACACTGCGCATTTCAGGGAACCAATAGTCATCCCGGCCCCATCCGAAGAAATCTCGAAGAGTGGTTTGAACCGGCCCTGCAAAATCGAACATTCCAGTGTAGGTATACGCAATGATATAGGCAGGCATTGCGAGGGGCAAAAAAAGCGCCCACGAGAAATGCTGTCGTCCCGGGAACTCATACATGGTAACAAACCACGCGCAGCTCACACCAATTGAGAGGACCAGAAAGCTGACACCGATTGTCAATAAAGCAGTATTAATCAGATAGTTAGGAAGAACAGTTGTTGCGAGATGTTGCCAAATATCACCTGTCGGCACAAAGATAAAGCCGATAACGACCAATATGGGTACAGCAATTAAAGCCGCCACTGCCAATGCAAGAATGGACACTGATCGTCGCTTAAGATCATTCTGTAACATTCTATTGCGTATGTTGGGTTCAGCAACCGCCAAAAGCCAGCTTCCTCTAGACGTTGAATTTTCTCTTCTCAATAGGCCTAATCCACACAGCTGTAAATAAGAATTATTCGCATTCAGGTGCGACATTCGGACGCGCAATCGTGCAGCTAAGTGCTTTTCTACACGTTATTTAGCTATCCGAAGTCAGACTCATAAGCTAAATATTCCCCATGTAATTCAAAATCAGTGACGGCCCCCACTCCTAGATATAATTGAGGACTAAATGAAGAATGTAGTTGAAGCAGCACCGAGAGTTGGATGCGGCGCGCTTATCGAAAATGCAACTTCAGAAATACTCTTGGTAAAACGGAAACGCGCTCCAGAAAAAAATCACTGGGGTTTCCCCGGCGGTAAAGTCGATTTTGGTGAAACACCTGAAGCTGCAACCATCCGTGAAGTGATGGAGGAGTTGGGCATAAAAATAAATTTAAACGGCTTAGTTCACCTTGTGAATTACATTGATATTCCGGCGGGACAACATTGGCTGGCCCCCGTTTACAATGCCGTAATTGTTTCAGGAAGTCCTTCAATTAGAGAACCAGATGCACTCTCTGAATACAAATGGTTTTCACGAACAGACCTTCCTTCGCCGCTAACACAAGCAACCCTGCAAACGCTCCGTAAAACCCAGAAAATATGACCAATCTTAGATAATCTGCAAGCGAGCAGCGCTTAACATCAAATGAATAAATTTGACATTATTTAGAATTCGATGTTATTTCTTTATACCTAGATTGTAGGTAATAAGGAATAATAAAAATGTCCTCGCAAACACTAGATAAAAACATAAACACGCGCTGCGAACAGATTGCTGCGGTCACGGAAGGGCCGGTTTTTTCAACGCTTATTCAGCTTAGTGCGCCAAATATGTTGATTTTGGTGGCTTCCGTATTCGGGACTATTGTTGAACTTGCCTATGTAGGAAATATGGGAACCGTTGCCCTCGCCGGTATAGCTGTTGTATTTCCAATGATAGTCCTCCAACAATCATTCTCAAATGGTGCCATGGGCGGAGGCGTTTCTTCTGCCATTAGCCGGGCATTGGGTGCAGGGAACGAAACCCGCGCCCAAGCGATAGCAGTTCATTCTCTAGTCATTGGGATCTTGGCGGGTATTCAGTTTACAGTGTTAATGTTGTCTTTTGCTCGCCCCCTTTTTTACTTCCTCGGTGCTCGCGGGCAAGTCATGGAAGAGGCCTTGGCATATAGTAACATTGTGTTCATGGGATCAGCAGCCGTCTGGCTTACCAGCATGCTCATGTCTATTCTCCGGGGGTGCGGTAATATGAAGATCCCGTCTCAAACTCTTTTCGCAATTTTGACATTGCAGGCTGGATTGGGGGGTGTTTTGGGTTTTAGTGTGGGATCCTTGCACAGTTTGACGCCACTCCCATGCATTTCTTCATGCTTGTGGCTGCAGGGATGACAATCTACGGACTATTCGCAGCAATATCGGTTTACATGACCAACTGGAATCCAGCCGGATCCATTTGATATTAATCAACACTATATTTCATAAAAAAGAGAGCAAAAATGCCCACAAGAATTATCAAACATATTCTGAAAATTACTCCAGATGCACTTGCCTTTCATATTGTAAAAAAACTCGTAGGACAAACAAAACCACTTAATCTCTCCGAGCGAGAAAAAGACGCCATGGCTCTCGCAAAAATAACTAAATTGGGGATGAACGGTGAAATAAATGCTTGGGAATGGGGAAACGGACCTATCGTTGTGTTTGTACACGGTTGGGGCGGTCAAGCTAGTCAAATGGCGGTCCATGCCCAAGAAATCTCCAAGCGCGGTTATAGATGCATAGTCTTTGATGTAACAGGCCATGGGGATGCGCCTAAAAATTACACACAATGGGATTACTTCATTCGTGACGTTACTGCTTTCTCAAAATCACTGGATGACAAAATATACGCCTATGTCGGCCATTCTGCAGGCGCAATGACCATGATGGCTGCTCACCATTTGGGCCGAATTCAAGCTGAGAAATTTATTTGCATCTGCGCACCCTCTTATCCGTTTCCGCCCATTAGAGCCCTTGTCCGCAAATTAGATCCGCGAAACTCAGTTTTATCTTGGTATAAAAAGCGGATTGCCGATCAATTTGAAATGTCATGGAGTGATCTAGAAAAATCGGAATATTACGCCAACCCTGCATCATATCTGCTTCTGGTTTACGACAAAAAGGATAGGTTTGTTCCCCATACTGAGGGTGACAAAATTCACTCTTTATGTCCAAAATCAACTCTCGTTAAGACGGAAACTTATGGGCATACGCGAATATTGGTGGCAGATGAATTAAACATTATTGTTGGGGATTATTTAACCGCTAAAAATAGCGCCACAGTGACCGTATCCAGCAACTAGGTTCTTGATTTCTCAGGGAAGTTGGAGGATCACTTCTAAACGTAGCTGTTGCATTCTAAAAATCGTAAACATACCATGCCATTGTAAAACTCAATACAAGGCAAGGTATGTCAACAAATCTACGTGAAACTCTGGTCGGCCTCCTACTGGACCACCCAAATCATGCCTACGCGCTAAAACGGATTTTGGCGCCGCGGGTCGCACCGGCAGATTCTGTAAATGACGGTGTTCTCTATCCTTTACTCCGTAAATTGGAGAAAGAGAACATCATAAGTGGCAGGCAAGATGTCAGTAAAAGTAATAGAACACGAACTATTTATACGGTTACATCTGAGGGAAGAATTTGGTTTCAAAATTGGTTAGAAACCAAACTTCAAGAGGATACGACACCCATTTACGACTTCTTTTTGGGGAATCCACTGCTCGTTAAAGTTCAATTTTTCAATCAACTTTCGCCAGAACAGCAAATCGAAAAATATGCAGCTCATTTGCGTCGCACGAAAGATAAGCTGAAGCTTTTGTCTGAAATTCGAGTTGGTATGATTGAACGGAAAGCAGACAGTTTCCGAATTGCGTTATTGGATCTTGGGATTTCTCAACAAAAATGCACGAAACGCTGGCTTGCAGAACAAGTTAAATCCCTAAAACTGCGAGAAAACTCCTAATCCTCTTCTTCTTCAGGATCAAGAGCGCCTTCCCCAAAACTCTCAAACAGACCTGAAGGTTCTGTATTTAACAATCCGCTTGCTTTCATTTCATCAAAGCCCGGTAGGTCTCGCACGTCGTCTAAACCAAAATGTATTAGAAATTCTTCGGTTGTCCCGTAGGTTACAGGCCTTCCGGGCGTTCTACGGCGACCACGAGGCCGGATCCAACCGGCATCAAACAATACATCCATAATACCACGGCTAAGGCCCACCCCCCGGACCTCTTCTATCTCAGTCCGGGTAACAGGTTGGTGGTAGGCGATGATTGCAAGAGTTTCGAGAGCCGCGCGGCTGAGCTTTCTATTGGCTTCTCGTTCATCTTGTAACAACCAAGATAAGTCAGGGGCTGTCAGAAAAAACCACTTTCCAGCAAGTTTACTAAGATTTATGCCCCGATGTTCATAGGTTTTCTCAAGCAGTTCCAAAATCGCAGGAATATCCGCATCATCTGGTAATCTGGCGGCAATGCTTATTTCATCCAACGGCTCTTTCGCTGCAAAAAGCAGTGCTTCAGCCATTCTAGTATGTTCTGGATTTACACTCATTGCTCATCATCCCTTGTTGTTTGCCGGACTTGAATGGGACCGAACGACTCGCTTTGACGTAATTCCATTTGCCCTTCCTTTACCAATTGCAAACTGGCTAATAAGGTTGATGCTTCGGCTGAGCGTATGGCAAATGGGTCGGTTAAGTTTTCAGGAATATAAGCTCTCAAATCCGCCCACTCCGGTAATTTACCAAGCATTTTTTCTAAACGCTCGATGGCAGCTTCCACCGAAAAGACTGCGGATCGCATAAGTCGCAACGGATCTCGAATACCTTTTCGTTCTTCCTGCTGCGCATAAGCGGTCAGCAATTCACGCAAACTACAATCATATTTGGAATGTCGGATTACGGTCACCCCTTCAGGGCGCCCTCTTTTCATGCGATCCCGGCCGGTTACCGTGCCATTTATCAATTTTTCAGCAGCGCCTCTCATGGCTTCTAACTTTTTAAGCTGGAATGCCAATCGTTCAGCCAGTTCCTGACCGCTGGGGCCTTCTTCATCTTCTTCTTGGGGAAGGAGAAGTCTAGATTTTAAAAAAGCAAGCCACGCGGCCATCACAAGATAGTCCGCGGCAATTTCCAAACGTAATTTTCGGGCTTCCTCAACAAAAGCCAAATATTGTTCTGCCAGCTCAAGAATAGAAATTTTAAGAAGATCAACCTTTTGATCGCGGGCGAGGACCAATAATACATCCAGCGGTCCTTCAAAGCCGTCTAAATCAACGACGAGGGCGCTTTCCGATGGAATGGGGCGCACGTCTTCTTTAAACGTACCCCCTTTATCAAATAGTCCTGAACCTTCTGCCAATAAAGCCTACTCCCCAATATGGCTTTGATAGTTTCAGAAGTTTAGGCGAGACCGGCCAGCTTGGCAATTAGGGAAACCGTATATGAAATGGGTCCATTATAAACCCAGTCCATGAGATTAATCTCACTGCCCATGGATCGGGTGATCATTGGAAGCAAAAAGATCACGCCAATTAAAATGACAAACCCAAACCGCTCCAACTTCGCAAATGGAATGGCCAAGAATTTAGGAAGTAACCCAACAGCAACGCGTCCGCCGTCAAGCGGTGGTATAGGTAATAGATTAAAAACACCCAGTACCACGTTGAGAATAATACCATTTCTCAAATTTTGGAACACCCACATACCCGGTCCTTCAGGTAACAGTGTCACCATGTGAATGCCCAAGGCACAGGCGAAAGCCAGTATGAAGTTCATCGCTGGCCCAGCTAATGCCACCCAAACCATGTCACGACGCGGGTTAGATAATCTCATAAAATTGACAGGAACAGGCTTAGCATATCCAAAAAGAAACGGTGCTTTAACCAGTAATAATACTGCCGGTATAAGAATGGTTCCAACAGGATCAATATGTTTAATCGGATTGAGTGTCACACGCCCAAGCGATTTTGCAGTTGGATCACCAAGCTTCCATGCCGCGAACGCATGTCCAGCCTCATGAAGCGTAATCGCTAATAACGCTGGAAGTATCCAGACGGAGGCATTGTAAATTAATTTTTCAATATCCATAATCAGACCAACGCCAGCAATGTCGCCAGCTCTTCCTTTAAATTCTCAATATTCTCGGTGATACGCGGATTAGTAGCCTGCGTGATATTCTGTGAATTTTGTGTATCAATTCGGCGCATAGTATCTTCCGTCATAGGGAGGCAAACCTTCATCACCTCCTGCATTTCATCCAGTTTTCCTGAACAATGAAGGATGATATCAATGCCCGCCTCTTGCGCCCGAATTGTCCTCATCCCAAGTGATCCAGACAATGCGTTCATATTCAAATCGTCAGTTAGCAACACACCATCAAAACCAATTTCACCGCGAATGATGTCATTAATAACAGTTTTTGACTGTGTTCCCGGGTATTCAGGATCAACATCCTCAAAAACGATATGGGCTGTCATGCCCCACGGCGCGGAGGATAATTCTTTAAACGGTAAAAAATCCGCGGCCAGATCGTCCACACTTGTACTCACCTTTGGAAGTTCTAAATGGCTGTCCACAGAACCACGCCCGTGCCCCGGCATATGCTTTATGACGGGTGTTATGCCAGCGTTTAGATATTCATCAACAACGATCTTTGCAAGATGTGCCACGACATCAGGGTTTTCATGAAAGGAACGATCCCCGATCACCGATGATGTAACGCCCAGACTCAAATCAAGGCACGGTGAGCAGTTTACTGTAACGCCCATGTTTTGCAGATCTGCGGCAATAAGCTGCGTTGCGAGGATTGTCGCCCTCGCCCCTTTGGTTGCGTCCAGATCATATAGCTTGCCCAAAGTGCCGAAGGACGGCGCCTTGAACCAATGGGGTTCTTTAAATCGTTGAACACGTCCGCCCTCTTGATCTACCAGAACCGGTGCATCATTTCGACCAACGCATAGCCGGAAATCTACAATCAAAGCTCTCACTTGATCTGGGTCATCAATATTGCGGGCAAATAAAATAAATCCAAACGGATTTTCTTGTTTAAAGAAAGCCCGTTCGGCATTGGTCAAGGTAAAGCCTTCACAGGAAAAAATAACGGGCTTCACGCCCGATAAATCAGTTCTTGGCAATGAGGCAATCCTGTTTTTGAGCCTTCAATTTCGAACATAAACCGCTAGCCGGTGTTTTGTCAGCAAACTCGCCTGCTTGCAGGCGATGAAATTTGCCTTTTCCCTTGATCTCAACACTTTGAACTTTATGGGCAACGCCTTTCAAAAGTTCTTCATGTTTCTTTTGAAGGTCAAGCCACGCTTTTTCCGCAGCATCTGTAGACCGGAAAGCCCCAAGCTGAACACGATAAACCGATGATCCAGATTTTGCTGTTACAACTGGTTGTGCGGCAGCTTTGACTTCTGGTTTCGCTACAACTTTCTTTTCAGGTGCAGGTTCAACTTTTTTCGGAGCTTCAACAGCTTTTGTCGCCTCCTTTGCCATTGCAGCAACGTCAGCAGTTTTCTTTTGTGCAACTGCCGCAACATCTTCTGCTTTTTCAGCAGGTTTTGCCATTAAAGTTTCAGCATTATCTGAACCAGTCGCAGCTGTTTTCGGCGCAGTTTCAGGAATATCAACAGGAGCGGCTTCTTTAACCACCTCTTCGGGAGCGGCCATTAACTTTTCAATTTTTTCTTCTTCTTTTTCCGCCTTCATGACTTCAAAGACTTTTTTATCCTGATGGGGAATATCCATTCCACCCGGATCTTCCGGTTTTTGCTTAACTGGTGAGCTATCAGCCTTGATAATCGGCGGGGCAAGTTGAACACCCTTCTTCACACCTTGGTCATAGGCATACCAGATGCCAATACCGAAACCGGTTACGACGACAACAGCCAACGCAGTTCCAAATAATTTCCAGCGGTTTAGCGATGGAACATATTCTTCTTCAAAAAAATCGTCATCATCATCAAATTTATGGTTGTCGCTCACTAAATGAACTCCTCTGCCCTGTCTATACCCATCAGTCTTAAACAACCGCCAATTTGGGCGCTTACTGATTTTAGTAATAATTTGCGGGCATTTTTATACCCTTTTTCACTTAAATAGTCAGAAGACTGAATTTTCTCCTGCTGATACAACCTGAAAAATAGCAGGGTTGTCTCCTGTAGGAAAGATGTCAAATACGACATATCCCCCTGTACCAATGCTTTTCTTAAATAAACAGGCCAATGACAGAGGTGTTTGGCAAGTTCGACCTCTATCTCTTTTGTGAAATTCACCGCATCGATGGGTTCAGGCGAAATCACACCATCCTCACCGATGGTGTCGGATGCGTGCTCTGATAGAAGTGCATCGATACGCGCCAGTACATAAGGAAAACTAAAAGCCGGATTGTCATAAGAGCGATCAGCAGCCAGAAAAGGGCTGAATTTCACAGCAAAATCAGCTGAATTTGAGACGATAGACAGCTTTAAGATTTTCTCTGAACATTTAGAGATCGCAGCTTTTGATGAAAATCCACGTTGTTCAGGTGGCGTCCAATTTTGCAAAGAGATGCCACATCCAATTGCTTTTGCTAATTTTGAAAGGGCTTCCACCGTCCATTGTTGTCTTAGAGATACCAAGTCGTCTGTGTTCGTGGGCATCATGGCTATGAACGGTTCCATTGAGACTAGGTCGTCCTTGAAGCCGTATTTTATCCCTTCCTGACAAATATCAAGGAGCTGCCCCCCCCAATAATCGGGTTTGATGTGTAGATTGAGATACCCACTTTTCGACAATTTTACCGCATGGACAAAATCAATTTGTTCAAGTTCATCAATAAATTCTACGGCAATCTTTTCGCGCATTTCTTCATCATCACTACACACCATGAGAAGAATATTCGTACATAAATCTCCCCAGCCGGGATTTTTTGGCGGCCGTAAGACCATTTGAGACACTGTATTTTCAGCATCGCACGCAACTAACGGGGCGATCTTGTTTAAAACGGTTTCCATTTTTTGGCGGATAACCGACAGATATTGTGTGCTCATGGTTACTTATTTGCTCGTTTTCGCTAGGAATTGACAAATGCCTTTAGGATAAATACATCAATAGCTGTTAAAGTAACAAGTCGTAGATATATATTGAGCGTGAAAGCAGTCATATGAACGCAATGGACACAATTGAACCTCCAATTAAGCTCTCTGATTCCGCAGCAACTCGGATTAACTTGATCGTCGACGATCTTAAGTCCGAGAAGAAGATGCTGCGCGTGGCTGTAAATGGCGGTGGATGTTCAGGTTTTCAATATAGTTTTGACCTAGAAGACACTCAAAACCCTGATGATGTAGTTGTTACGAATAAAGGGGCGACGCTTCTTGTGGACAGTATATCTTTAATGTATCTGGCAGGTTCTGAAGTGGATTATGTCAATGATCTCATTGGTGCGGCGTTCCAAATTAAAAACCCAAATGCAACAGCTGCCTGCTCTTGTGGTTCTTCTTTTTCTATCTAGCAACACCCTTATTTTCGGCATTTATGCCAATATACAGTTTGATGCGCGCATTAAGCTTTGAACTTGCTCATCAATATGGCAATAATCCTACAGAAATAGCTTCCGCCATAAACATTGATTAAACAAGGCCTGCACCTCTCATGAAAATTGCCTGCTGGAACGTAAATTCTGTTAAAGCCCGTCTTCCGCGATTGATCGACTACTTAACTGAAAGCTCAGTTGATGTTTTATGTCTTCAAGAGCTGAAAACAATAGATGAAGGCTTTCCCCGAGAGGAAGTAGAGGCCCTTGGGTATCATATAGAAACTCATGGTCAGAAAACCTACAATGGCGTGGCAATCCTATCAAAATTCCCCATTGAGGATGTGCTGCGCGGTCTTCCCGGTGACGACAGCGATGAACAGGCGCGCTACATCGAAGCCACAATTAATGGTGTCAGAATTGCCTCAATATACCTACCCAACGGAAATCCAGTAGACACGGAAAAATTTCCTTACAAGCTTGGATGGATGGACCGGTTGATTAGTCACGCTGAAAAGCTTTTGACAAGTGAAACCCCTGTGGTTTTGTCCGGCGACTATAACGTTATTCCCCAAGACGAAGATTGTTATGACGCCAAAGCATGGGAAGGTGATGCTTTAACGCGACCAGAAAGCCGTCATAAGTTTAGACAGCTTCTCAATATGGGATATACAGACGCCTATCGTAGCTTTACACCCGACATCAACTACACTTTCTGGGACTATCAACGCGGTGCTTGGCAAAAAGATAACGGCATCCGCATAGATCATCTGTTGCTATCCCCGCAAGCCGCTGATCAGCTAACCAATGTAGGTATTGACAAGGCTCCCCGCGGACAGGAGAGGCCATCAGATCATACGCCTATTTGGATCACCTTAGATCTCTAGTTTTCAGTATTAGTATAAATAGCGTAATTAGATAATTAGCTAGAACGAAAACAACATAAAGTGTTAGCACAAATTTAGGATCTTCTAGATATGCTCACATTATCAAAAGAGTATTGCGTATAAGTGGATTTATCAGTTGATTGAGGACTGTACCCTTGGGCATTAATAATAAAATAGAACAGACGGTTTCGTTTCTGGATCATCTTGATTTGGGCATTAGCGTTATAGATTCTGAATTCTATTTGGTTTTTGCCAATAAGAAATTCCTTGAAATCATGGATCTGCCCGACGATTTGATGGTGGTTGGCAAAACCCATCTGTCCGACGTCTTTCGCTATAATGCTCTAAGGGATGAATACGGACCAGGCGATGTTGAAGAACAAGTTTTGGCACGTCTGGAACTTGCCGCAAAATTTGAATCTCATTCGTTCGAGCGAACCCGCCCAGACGGTGCTGTCATAAAGGTTGATGGCAATCCGCTGCCAGATGGTGGGTTTATTACGACATATACCGATGTCTCCGAATTACATGCCTCCAGAACCGCCCTCGAAAAGGCTAATACTAAACTTGATGAACGTGTTCGCAACCGAACAAAAGAACTCGCAAACCGCCAAGTCGAAATAACACAAAAAGAGTCGATCCTTGAAACGGTTATGCAAAATGTCGATACAGGTATTACGCTTCTTGACAATGATCTGAAACTAACGCTTTGGAATGACAGGTATTTTGAACTGTTGAATTGCCCTGAAGAATTATTGTTCACTGGGGCTACGGTTGAAACTATTCTCAGAGGAATAAACCAGAGCCCAAATAGCGGGGAAAACTTCTCTGATGAAGAATATGAAGTCATCATGGAGAGCCTCAGGAGTTTCAGTCCGTATAACAGTATTCGAAAACAAAAAAACGGGAAATACCTGGAAGTTAAACGGCAACCAACGCCTGCCGGGCTGTTAATAACAGTGGCCGACGTTTCCCATCAGAAAAGCGCAGAAATCACTCTTCGGCAAAACAATGAGATTTTGGAAGAAAAAGTACAGGAACGAACCCAAGAACTTCGCTCAGCAAAAGAGTTGGCTGAAAAAGCAAGTAGCACCAAGTCACAATTCCTTGCCAATATGAGCCATGAGCTACGAACCCCTTTAAATGCCATCATCGGTTTTTCAGAACTTCTTTCTATGGAAGATTACACTATAATCGATCAGCAGAAACGGGTTGAGTACGCGAAAGACATTAACTCTGCCGGGGCTCATTTACTTCAAGTTATAAATGACATTCTAGATGTTGCAAAAATTGAAGCAAATCAGATTAATCTTCTAGAACAAGAGCTTGAAATAGAATCCATCGTTGGGTCTTGCCTACAGATGGTCTCCGTTGCCGCTGAACAGCAATCAATTACTCTACGAACAGATTTTCCCAAAAACCTACCGTATTTGTATGCAGATCCAACCCGAATTAAACAAGTCCTCTCAAACCTGCTGTCAAATTCTATCAAATTCACAGACCCAGACGGTGAAATCAATGTGCAGGTAAGAACGCTACCCGATCGCGGCTTATCAATCAGCGTGATTGATACTGGGATCGGCATTCCCAGTGATCATATTGACCATGTGCAAACACAATTTGGCCAAATCCAATCCACCTACAACAGAAACCATCAGGGCACCGGATTGGGACTTAGTTTGGTCCGCTTATTAACGGAGGCACATGGCGGCAAGTTCAAACTTGAAAGTAAACTTGGTGTTGGCACAACAGCTCATATTATCCTCCCCGCAGAAAGAGTTATTTTTGCAGCAGCCTGAATTGACGAGTTTATTTTTCTTTCCTTTCACCTAATATTAATGTAAAATTAACACTTCGTTAGGATTTGGAATAGTGTATTTCGTATGTTACATGAAGCGAAAATAGATAACTGCTCAGAACTCATCCTTGAAGGATACAGTTACTGGAAAAGTAAAAATATTAACCATATTTTACCGACATGGTCCTGCATAAATCCCGCTGAAATTAAATCCCTTTTACCAAATATTGTTGTGCTCCATGTAGATCACACCCCTCTTGATTTCATTGAAAAAATTACGGGCGATATGATCCTATCTCGTAGTAAAGAAAATACAATGGGCATCAACTGGCGTGATTATCAAGGGCGTGGACCAGAAAGCAAGATTTGGCAAGTCATGGAAGAAGTTGTTGTGACTAAGCAACCTAGTTTCCACTCTATCCCCTATGTTGGCATCCATAAAGAGTTTATGGAAATCGAAACGGTCACTTGCCCCATCTCCGAAGATGGCGAAACTGTTTCTCGCATTATATGTTTTGTAGAATATATACCGTTCAGCGAAGAGGCCTCTGCAATGGAATATTTAAAGAATGAGCACAGTCACTTTGTTTTGTGATCACTCCTTAGTTGCCAGATAGATCTAATGCCCATAAGTTTGAGGCATGCAAAATCAAAAAATTGATAAAATAAAAATCATTGAAAATGATGGCCAATTCTCCGATTGGGCCTCTCTCCTCTCGCTTATCCAGACTTCTTTTAAGGATATGGAGACACGGATTGATCCCCCCTCTTCTATGCACCAACTCACCGAGAAAAGCTTGAGAGAAAAAGCAAATTCTGAAACCCTCTTCTATGTAATGTCTCAGGGAGAACTTGTTGGATGTGCTTTCGCATGCATACAAGAACAGGTTTTATATGTGGGAAAAGTATCTATTCTACCGGACTTCCAGGCGCGCGGCATTGGCGGGTTCCTCATTTCAGCGTGCAAGAAATTTGCCAAACGATCCGCGATTACCGAACTTGAAATTCAAACACGTATAGAACTGACTGAAAATCATGTATTTTTTGAAAAACTAGGTTTTAAGCAAGTTGGAACGACCGCGCATAGCGGATATGATCATCCAACAAGTATTACAATGCGATGCAAGGTGTAAGCCATTGAACATTCAAGAATTTAATGACTATTGCGGCTCTCTTACGGCGACAACCCATGTGATCCAATGGGGTAATGCCAGCGTATGGAAGGTAGGCGGAAAAATATTTGCCATCTGTTCACGATGGGGGAAAGGCATTGAAGAGAAATACTCTTTCAAATGTAGCGAGCTTTCTTTTTCAATCCTAATTGAACAAGATGACATTATTCCGGCACCCTACCTTGCCCGCGCAAAATGGGTGCAACTGGAAACTCACGCAGCTATGCCCGATGAAGATATCCGCGCCTATATTAACAATGCACATGATATTATTTCTAAGAAACTCACCAAGGTGACACAAAAGGAACTTGGGCTTCTCTAATAATGCAATGTTAATTCGGGCATAAAAAAACCCGCCATGAAGGCGGGTTTAACTTTAATAACAATTACTTATGGTTATTTCTTAAGCTGAGTAACATCGCGAATAGCACCGCGAGCGGCACTGGTTGTCAAGGCGGCATAGGCTTCCAACGCCTTAGAGACAACACGTGTTCTAATTTCTGTTGGCGCCCAAGCAGTGTCACCTTTAGCATTCATTGCATCTCGGCGCGCATCCATATCCGCATCGCTGATAGCAAGATTAATAGTTCTGTTCGGAATATCGATTTCAATGGTATCGCCTTCCTGTACCAGAGCAATATTTCCGCCCTCAGCCGCTTCTGGAGACACATGACCAATTGAAAGTCCTGAAGTTCCGCCAGAGAAACGGCCATCCGTTAGAAGTGCACAATCTTTTCCCATTCCTTTGGACTTAAGGTAAGTCGTTGGATAAAGCATTTCTTGCATTCCAGGACCACCTTTTGGACCTTCGTATTGAATGACAACAACATCACCTTTGATGATTTCATCACCCAGAATGGCTTCGACAGCGCTGTCCTGACTTTCAAAAATCCGTGCACGACCTGTAAATTTCAAAATACTAGCATCGACACCGGCCGTTTTAACAATACAGCCCTCATGGGCGATATTGCCATATAGAACAGCGAGGCCGCCGTCTTGACTAAACGCGTTTTCTTTTGTGCGAATACAGCCATTTTCCCGATCCATATCCAAATCAGGATAGCGTTTTGATTGGCTAAATGCTTGGGTTGTCCGTACACCGCCCGGGCCAGCCCGGTAGAATTCCTGCACCGTATTACTGCGAGTGGACATAATATCCCACATCTCAAGTGCTTCATTCATTGTAGGAGCATGAACCGTCGGCAAGTCATTGTGAATATGCCCTGCACGGTTTAACTCGCCAAGGATCGCCATAATGCCACCTGCCCGGTGAACATCTTCCATGTGATAATCTTGCGAACTTGGTGCCACTTTACACAAATGAGGAACCTGTCGGCTGAGCCGATCAATGTCTTCCATTTTGAAATCAATTTCACCCTCTTCCGCCGCAGCCAACAGATGCAGAACAGTGTTGGTAGATCCGCCCATTGAAATATCAAGCGTCATGGCATTTTCGAACGCTTTAAACGAGGCAATCTCTCGTGGAAGCAATCCTTTTTC
>Ga0105357_10000646_pt1 | contig 18544 bp, 15 predicted proteins | sample GOMGulsemesocosm_4_FD_83660 | JGI IMG/M metagenome (GOLD analysis project Ga0105357, IMG submission 83660) | Methane-oxidizing microbial communities from mesocosms in the Gulf of Mexico - GOM15B Gulf of Mexico | ecosystem: Environmental > Aquatic > Marine > Cold seeps | place: USA: Gulf of...
GAACATGTTAGGTTCTTTGATTCTGCTACCAGCTTTGGCAAGCTTTATCTTACGTCCTGAACGTATGAAAGCACGTCACAAAGCTCGTCACGGCGATACTCCGCCAGCGGGTTAATGACGTCGGCGATAGCCTCCGTTACACTAAAGCCCCAGCCACGCTGGGGCTTTTTTATTGCTGCCATTAAATAGTGCTCTATCCAACACCATTAGGAGTGTGAATGAAAAGTTCATTAGGTCTTGAAGCTAAGCTTCCGGTATTCGATTTACTCAAAGAAGCTATCGTCTTGCTTTGGGCAAAACGTAATATTGTGATCCCTATGTTTTTGCCAGTAATTTTTGTTTTGGCGACCGTCGACTTTATTAGCGAAGTCTATTTCTCTCCCGTTGTTACGGATGATGCTCAGGTGGTCGAAGTAGACCCTATGGTCGAAGCGGGACAGTCGATGAAGCAATTGGGCATGAGTCTTATCGCTATGCTCTTTAGTATTTTAATGGCGACAGCGGCTCATCGTTTTACTTTATTGCCTCGTGATCAGTGGTACACAAATGGTTTACATGGCTGGGGTAAAAATGAATGGCGCTATCTAGGGCGCGCTGTTGTTATTGGATTTATTGCAGGCATAGCGGCTTTAGTACCATTTTTTATTGGCGCAGCGACAGGCTCGCAAGAAGGAATGGCCATTGGAGGCACAATTGGTGGGCTAATCGCTATGTATTTATTTGGTCGCCTGTCGATTACTTTGCCTGAAGTGGCGATTGGTAAGCAGGGGGATTTGAAGCGTGCTTGGGCGTTAAGTGAAGGAAATGGTACGCGTATGGTAATCGTTGTATTGTTAATTCCAATCGCCATGATTATTCCTGCAGCAATTTTGTACTGGCTTGAATCTCACTTAGCGACGTATTTTGCGTTGCTGGTTGTGTATGTTGGTAGCTTGATATCCGTAACTATTTTGTCGCTGAGCTATCAATTTTTAATCGATTTTTACGAGCCTGAATCACTAGCTCCAGAAGTGCTTAGTGAAGAGCTTGAGCAGCCAGCTGAAAAAGAAGGCGAGTCAGGTCGTTTTGACGCTTAATTTGAGATTCATATCGTGAAGCTAGGAGATGTTTCAGTCGCTTTCGTTGAGCTCATGCGCTTGGCCATGAGTCGCTTGGGTCACGATGCGACACCTATGCTACAGCAATTCCAGTTAGACGATCTCAAGCTCGCGTCACCGGATGCACGCATTAGCATTCCGCGCTTCATGCGTCTCGGGCATGCCTGTATAGAGGTGAGTGACAAGCCTTGGCTTGGCTTGGAAATGGGACGTCAGACTAAAGCGCCGCATCTTGGGTTAGCCGGCTTACTTGCGATGAGTGCGCCGAATGTGCGCATTTCTTGTCAGGCATTGGCGACATATGAATTATTGTCTAGTTTTAACGCGCGTGGTCGCTCTCAATTTAAATTGGAGCAAGGCTGCGGCGTCGCCAGTTTCTATTCGGTTAGCCCCTACAATGCCTACAACTTATTTGTCGTAGATTCTGTCTTGTGTGGCTGGTATCACTTTCTTCAGTGGGTCACTGGTCGCACTGATTTGGTGAAGCGGATAGAGTTTGAGTTCTCAGCGCCGAGCTATGTCGATGAATATCAAGGTTACTTTCAATGTCCGGTGCATTTTGAGGCAACACGCAACGCTGTCGTGCTTCACGAGTGGGCATTGGAAATACCTTCGCTTCATGCTTGTGCATCAACGTATGAAGCCCTTCGGCGCAGTGCTGAGCGAGAATTAGAGCATGTTCGATTAGGGTTAAGTTACCGCGAGACGGTCGCTCGTGCTATTGGTCCACTATTGGATGGCAATACACCAACCTTAGAGCAAGTGGCGCATCGTTTAAATACGGCACCGTGGACGTTAAGGCGTCGATTAAGTGCAGAAGGGCATAGCTTTCAAGAAGTATTGAATACGACCCGCCGAGATTTGGCGGTAAGTTACGTAAGGGATACTACGCTGACCCTAGGTGAGATAGCATTTCTGCTTGGATTTGGATCAGCGACTGCTTTTCAGAGAGCGTTTAAACGGTGGACTGGCGAAGCGCCAGGTCGGTTCCGTGAAGAAAAACGCCGGAGTTACATTTCTACTGCGTCATCAACATCGTCTTCATAATCGTCGATGGTGATATCTAGCAGCTCTTCAATATAGTCAGACATAACTGCCTCCTTATTGTTTTAGTTTTAGTTGACCTACATTTCTTGGTTAGCATTAGTCGTGCCAGCTTCAATAAGCATAGACGCTAACGAGTGTAAGACAAGATTTTAGTCTAAGAGTTTCTATACATATGCTCTAAGACGGTAGAGAGAATAGAATCTTGGTGTGACAGATATATGACAAGAATACGAATTATTGATGGCGATGCGGGGCTTTAAAAGGGGAGTATCAAAAACAAAGGCTTTAAAAGGGGATCTATAAAAAGATGGCGGACGACTGGGCGGCATCCCGTGGGACTCGCTGTGATCATCAAAAACAAAGGGTATAAAAGGGGATCTATAAAAAGATGGCGGACTGGACGGGACTCGAACCCGCGACCCCCGGCGTGACAGGCCGGTATTCTAACCAACTGAACTACCAGTCCGCATTGTCGATGCTTTACCTGCATCAAAAGGTTTGGTGGGTGATGACGGGATCGAACCGCCGACCCTCTGCTTGTAAGGCAGATGCTCTCCCAGCTGAGCTAATCACCCAATCTTTAATATCGCTTCGCTGTTCGATTTATTACTGCGTTGTTCCTCACTCGTCCCTGCGCTTACCATGTGGTATGCCTTGGGTACTCGCTGCGGTGCGCCTTGTACTAATTTCCAACATCAAACCGTGCTAATCCGGTTTAGCCTGCAATACTAATCACTACATTTTTAGACAATAATGGCGGACTGGACGGGACTCGAACCCGCGACCCCCGGCGTGACAGGCCGGTATTCTAACCAACTGAACTACCAGTCCACATTGTCTGATGCTTAACCTGCATCTAAAGGTTTGGTGGGTGATGACGGGATCGAACCGCCGACCCTCTGCTTGTAAGGCAGATGCTCTCCCAGCTGAGCTAATCACCCTTATTTGTCGTCGTATAAGTAATGGCGGACTGGACGGGACTCGAACCCGCGACCCCCGGCGTGACAGGCCGGTATTCTAACCAACTGAACTACCAGTCCGTTACTTATTACACTTCAAAATTCGCTTTTGGTGGGTGATGACGGGATCGAACCGCCGACCCTCTGCTTGTAAGGCAGATGCTCTCCCAGCTGAGCTAATCACCCTCGTCCTAAAGCGAGTGGGCATTCTACTCGCGTCGGATTCTATGTCAAATGCTATTTCTAACTTTTCTTACTTTTTTCAGTAGGTTGCGTGAATTTTGACCACGGCATTCTTCTTCGTGTGAACAAAAAGGAATGCCCCGTTCTGAATAGATTCTGGCTACTCTCTGTCTCGCCATACGAGCAGCGCTGGCGTCAATATCAGTGTCAGTACCGTCGCAAAGGTTAAACCCCCAGCAATCGCGGTTGATAATTGTGTCCACCACTGTGATGAGGGTGCACCAATGCTGAATTCTCGATGAATTAGATCGATGTTCCATTGCAGCACCATAGGCATTAAGCCAACGATGGTGGTAACCGCTGTCAGTAATACCGGACGTAAACGAATCGCACCGGTACGCAAGGCAGCGTCAAACGCAGTAAGCCCCGTCTTTTTGAACTGGTTATAGGTATCAATAAGAATGATATTGTTATTCACCACAATTCCGGCCAAAGCGATAACACCAACGCCACTCATCACAATGCCAAATGGCTCGCCCCGAATTAATAAGCCCATCAGTACGCCGGCAATCGACAGCACAATGGCACTCATAATGAGGCCAGCTTGATAGAAGCTATTAAATTGTGTGACTAGAATCGTCACCATCATAAAAATGGCGATGGCAAAAGCACTCACGAGAAATATGCCGGTTTCGGCTTGTTCTTCAGAGTCGCCGCGAAACTTAGGTTCTACACCTGCTGCTTGCCAGTCGATTTCTTTCGCTTGTTCACCAAGTTCGGCAATCTTGGCGTTAGCGTTAACGCCGTCTTTAACATTAGCAGTGATGAGATAACGTCGTTTGCCATCCGCTCGCACGATATCGCCGGTACGCTCGATGGGGGTACGTTTAACAAACTGACTGATTGGCACTAGACCCTTATCGGTATGAATATTGAGGTCGGTGAATAAGTCGATGGTGCGCTTCGAACCGGGATAGCGCAGAAGAATATCCAGTTCTTCATCGGCATAGTCTGGCTGAAATTTAGTAATAAGCTGGCCACCGGTCACCATGCGTATTAACGACCCAATTTCTGCCACGCTAGCGCCGTAACGTACCGCTTCTTCGCGATCAATATCTATTCGCCACTCCACACCTTGCAGTGGGCGGTCGTCACGCACGTCTTTAAGGTCTGGGTCGGCTTCTAACATGGCACGTACTTTTTCCACCATAGGTAGAAGGTTCGCTTCCGTATTGCTGCTTAATTGTAGCTGAATTGGCGCTCCACCGGCAGGACCACCTTCTTTTTTACGTGTTTCGATAATCAAACCGGGAATATGGGCTGTTCGTAGTTCAATTTCTTTTAGTATTTCTACGGCAGGACGGCGCGAATCCCAGTCAATTAATTCAAGTTGAATCCGACCAATAAGATCCGGCGGAGAACTTTCCATTCCTCCTCTCGGTGCGTGGGCAAATACCGAGGTGTAGATGGCATCAATTTCAGCCATATCAAAAATTTGATTTTCGACATCGCGCACCAGTGTTTCACGTTCGGCAATTGATAGGTTGCCTCGGGCACGAACATCCACCATGGCGACATCGGCATCCACATCCGGGAAAAATTCGGAACCATGGCCTAAAACGCTGTAGACGAAAAATGAACCAAATACAGAGGCAAGAACAATCAGGGTGGTCATGGCGGGCGCTTTTAAAGCTTTGGATAGTACGCGTACGTAGCCACCAGAAAAGCCTTTTAATTTGCCAAAATCGCCTTGTTCCGCCGCAATAATACTATCTAAAGAATCGTTGTCATGGTGCTTTGCTTGGCCCAGTGTTTTACCGATGGCGGGCATGACGATCAAAGCCATGATGAGCGAGCCGGTTAAAGTGAATAACAAGGTTAGCGGCAAGAACTTCATAAAGCCGCCCATAATGCCGGGCCAGAATAATAGCGGTAAAAAAACCGCAAGAGTGGTTGCTGTCGAGGCGATGATTGGCCACGCCATACGACTGGCGGCCTCGGTAAAGGCATCTTTTGCGCTAGCGCCTTCGGCAAGTCGGCGGTCGGCATATTCGACCACGACGATGGCGCTGTCGACTAACATGCCGACGGATAAAATTAAGGCGAAAAGCACCACCATATTCAATGTGTGCCCCATGGCGGCAAGTGCCATAATCCCCATTAGAAATGCACCGGGAATTGCCAAGCCAACCAGCAATGAGCTGCGAACACCTAAACTGCCAAGAATTAAAATAAATACCAGCAAGGTTGCGACCAATACGCTATTAAAAAGATCATTAAGCATGGTTCGAATTTGCTTTGATTCATCTTGAATAATGCCGATCGTCATACCTTCTGGCAGTATTTCTTGCGCTTGGGCTGTGATTTCGCGAACTTCATCTAAGGTTTCAATGATGTTGGCACCAATGCGTTTTTTAATATCGAGTGTTACCGCCTGAACACCATTAACCCGTGCAGCCGAGGTTTTATCCTTAAACGATAAACGGCCAACGGCAATGTCTTGAAATAACGCGACATGATCGTCGGTTACCTTAACGGGTAAGCGCATTAATCCTTCGATGTCATCTATGCGTCCCGGAATTTTTATCCCAAAGCGACCGGCTTCGCTGTCGAGATCCTCCGAGGCAACGAGCAAACTATTGTTGCTTAATAGTTGGCCAACTTCTGATAGCGATAACCCATAGTTATCCATGCGCGCAGGGTCAACAATGAGTTCGGCGATTTGTTCACGCTTACCTTGAATATTCACTTCGAGTACACCTGGTAAGGCTTCAATTTTATCTTTGAGTGCATCGGCCGCGCCATAAAGAACATTCTCATCGACCGCGCCAGATAGAGTGACCACCATCACCGGAAATAGGGCGACGTTAATTTCGCGAATAACGGGCTCTTTGCTGTCGACGGGAAGCTCGCCAACGGCATCATTTACTTTATTACGAACGTCTTCTAGCGCTTTGTCGATATCCACATTACTGTAAAAATCGAGCTGAATAGAAAGATGACCAAAACTCGCGGTAGAGGTCATTTCTTTCAGTCCCTCCAACCCTTGCAGTTGAGTCTCAAGCGGCTCGTACAACAAACTATCGGCATCATCTGGCGATATACCGTCGTGTACCACCGATACATATACCTGTGGAATGGTAACGTCGGGCGCGCTTTCTTTGGGTATTTGATAGAGAGTTGTAGCCCCAGCAATTAACGTTAATACGAAGAGCATGATGACCGTGCGATGACGATCAACGGCTGCGCGGATCAATGCCATCATGATTGGCTTGCCTCTTTATTCAACAAAACGGCATTCACATGCTCACCGACGGTTACGAAGCCTTGGCCAACCGTAATAATGCGTTGTTCACCGGTTGGACCTTGAATCCAAATACCATTAGTTTCGGCCGATAAAATACTAACAGGCACAACGGCGACGGTATCTTCGGCAGTGATTACCTTGAGTCCTAGGCCGCCGTTATCTGTGATGATTAGCAAAGACGGAGAGACAAAATAAGCATCGACTTTACCTTGGGGGACAAATAGCGTTGCCGTTTGTCCGTCGAATAATGGTGCCGGCGCATCGGTAACTTCCATCTCTATCGGGTAGGTGCGAGTTTTGGCATCGGCTGAGCTTGCTATAAAACGAATAGTGCCAGTGAGGCGGGTGTCGTCGGGAAGAATCGCGTATGCCTCAGTCCCTTTGCGTATTTGATTGATATTGTTTTCAGACACAGAACCTTTGATCAACATGGTGGCGTTGTCGACGACTCGCACAAGGGTTTGACCTACAGAAGCATATTCGCCCAATTCAACAAAGCGCTGGTCATATACCCCAGAAAATGGTGCTTTGACACGGGTGGCTTCTAAGTCGAGGCGCGCACGGGTAACAATGGCTTCCGCTTCGGCCAGTTCGGCTTCCGCAGAGGCAATGGCCGATTGATTGGTGAGGCCGCGCTCATATAAGTTGCGCACGCTAGCGGTTTCTAGCTGGCGTTGTTCTAGACGCGCTTTTGCTTGTTTCAATTTAGCCGGAAGGTCACGCTGATCAATTTCGAGAATTGTATCGCCCTGATTAACCAACGCGCCGCGCTTCAACGGCAGTGCGGTTACTTTGCCGTTAATCTCGGCCACCACATCGACGCTTCGATTCGCACTAATATGAGCTGAAATTCTTACGTTGCTGGCTTTTTGAGTCGGAACGAAAACTTCGTAGCCTACTTTAAACGAGGTCTCTTGATTGTTAAGAGGGCGGTCGGCGACATCGGGTTCAGCGGCATCGCCTGATACAACCCAAACCACTAGTAAAAGTGCAATGAGAATAGCAATGACATGAGAGCGGTTAATTTGTATTGGCATTATTGTTATTCCAGATAGATATTTGGCGCTAGGCGAGGCTAGTCGTTGCCTAAAAAAATCGTTACCGGATACTACCGGCTGTTTAGGCTCGATCATAGAGGCTAAATCGGTGAATTTTACGACAAATTGGTGACTGGCTTCCGGAACACCTCCTTCTTATGGCTCAGTGCTGTTACCATGGCGTTTTTTCACGCGAAGCGAATATTTTCATGGTGTTAGTGCGTCTGTTGCAGGTCGAGTTAGCGTTTGGCGACCACGTCCTGCTAAACAAGGTTGATTTGGATATCCATTCTGGCGAACGAGTGTGTATCGTTGGTCGCAACGGTGAGGGTAAGTCGACGTTATTAAAAGTGCTTACTCGGGAAATCAGCCCTGATGACGGGCGCGTTCAGCACCGCGACATGTTGCGTACAGCAACACTGCAGCAAGAGCTACCAAAAGCAGAAGACATCGCTGTTTATGATGTGGTGGCTCAAGGTTTAGGTGATGTCGGTAAAGTCATTGCCGAATATCACGAAGAAATCGCCAAAGGTATGGATACCAATATGAATCGCCTTGAGCGATTGCAAACCGAGATTGAAGCCAATGATGGCTGGCGACTGCAGCAAAGAGTGGACGCTATCATTCAAAAGCTAAACCTACCGGAAGAAGCTCGGTTTAACGAACTGTCTGGTGGTTGGCAGCGACGAGTCATGTTAGCTCGTGCTTTGGTTACAGAGCCTGATGTGTTAATTCTCGACGAGCCGACCAACCATATGGACGTGCCGACGATTGAATGGCTAGAAGAACAGCTTAAACAGTTCAATGGCGCTTTGGTATTTATCAGTCACGATAGAGCCTTCGTACAAGCACTCGCCACTCGCATTATTGATCTTGATCGCGGCCATATTTATAGCTGGGATGGCGATTACCGCAGCTTTATTGAATACCGCGAAAAACGTCTTGAAGAAGAAGAAACGCAAAACGCGTTATTCGACAAGCGTTTAGCCGAAGAAGAAAAATGGATTCGCCAAGGCGTAAAAGCCCGCCGTACCCGTAATGAAGGACGAGTGTTACGTCTTAAAGAAATGCGTAATGAACGTTCTGCACGACGCAATCAAGTCGGCACCGCTAATATCAGCATGAGTGCGGCCGAGTCGTCTGGTAAGCAAGTATTCGAAATTGATGACATCAGCTATGCATGGAAAGACATCCAGCAAGTGAATCACTTCTCTTCCAAAGTTATACGCGGTGATCGTATTGGTTTGGTTGGTCCGAACGGGGTGGGTAAGAGTACGTTGTTAAAGCTGTTGCTGGGTAACTTGCAACCTCAGAGCGGTAGTATTCGTTTAGGAACGAAACTGGAAGTTTCTTACTTCGATCAGTCGCGTCATCAATTGGATGGTGATCGCTCGATTGCAGATAACGTATCCGATGGTCGTGATCAAGTGGAAGTGAATGGTCAGAGCCGTCACATTATTGGTTATTTAGGCGACTTCCTGTTCTCAGGCGCACGCGCACGTACTCCTGTTAAAGCACTGTCGGGTGGTGAACGTAACCGCGTATTGCTGGCTAAGTTATTTCTTAAACCGTGCAATTTATTGGTTATGGATGAGCCAACTAACGACCTTGATGTTGAAACCTTAGAATTGCTTGAAGAACGGTTGTTGGAATACCAAGGCACCTTGCTTTTGGTAAGCCATGACCGTGCCTTCCTTGATAGCGTAGTAACCCATCTTTGGGTCTTTGGTGAAAATGGTCAAATCGAAGAGCATGTTGGTGGTTATTCTGACTGGCAGAACTGGTTAAAAACTCAGCCCGCAGAAGAGCAAAATAAAGCCGCTAAACACGCAGCTTCGGCCAAGCCCGATCCAAAGAAAACTGAGTCGGTTAGCGCGCCTCAAGCGGTGACTGAGCGCAAAAAACTATCGTATAAATTGCAACGCGAACTCGACAATCTGCCGCAGGATATAGCCAAAGCAGAAGCAAAGCGCGATGAGCTAGCGGCTCAATCGAGCGGGGCGGATTTCTATAACGGTGACCCTGAAACCATTCAAAAAACCTTAGCAGCGTTAGTTGATGCTGAAGCCGCAATAGAAGCTCTTGAAGAGCGTTGGTTAGAGCTTGAGGCAATGACCGAATGATTTGGCCTGTTGTTATTCTCGTAGTGCTTGTCGTATTTGGTTCTGTTTATTGGATGAAACCAAGCCCTCGAGATACCCGCCTTGCCGCGCTGCGTCTTGATGCGATTAAGCGAGGGCTGCATGTACGCCAATTTAAGTTTAAACCGGAGTCGGCAAAAAACGGCGTACGCGATGAGGTTTGGGGTACAAGCTTTACCTACGTAAGACCAGGTCGACAACAGGGAGGCGAATTGCGCTTTCGCGTGGTCGGTCAAGCGGCTTGGGATAGTGAAGGTTTACCCGAGGGGCTGGCGTGGCATGATAAAGGAACGCCTGCGGAGGCGGCTTTGCTGTGCAATAAAATCGGTACTTTAAATGATGAAATAATCATGATGGAAGTATTTGAAAATCGCGCCACCATAATGACGGCTGAACATAAAGCGGCAACCGCTGAATCCTACGAGCAGTTTTTAAAAGTCTTCATCCCCGAGTAACGGTTTTTTATTTGGTTGTACTAGATAACAAAAAGCCCTCATTTCGAGGGCTTTTTGTTGGGTTAGGCATCACCATTATTTGTGGTATAAATCATCCAGTTCTTGCAAATGTCCGACGATGCGATCGTTATAGCTCACGACTAAAAAGGGCACGCTGTTCTCGTTGTAATTACGAATAGAGCGTTCCATAAAGCTCCACTTGCTACCAATACTGTCGAGAATTACCTGACTTCTTTTGTCTTTCGCCATCTCTTTCAGTGCTAAATAATCCAGCTGAAATTTATCCGCCATTTCGGTGAGTGTTTGTTTTTGGACACCAAGAAATACTTGCCCCAGAACACTCGTTCCCCGAGCTGCGTATTGCGACGTAATTTCTTCCATTAGCAGTGCCATGTTACGGGCTTGCTGCACGATGGCAGGTGGTGCCATACCGCTAGTAGAGGCTAATTTTGCATACGAGCTGGAGATCAGGTTAACCAACGCGAGTGATTTTCTGCCCATATCATCTACTAACCGTACATTGGGATAGCCAACATTGAGCATATCTGCGCGATTGTTATTTGTTAGCTGTTTGAATTCTGCCCAGTCGTGTTCGATGGTCGCGACTTCATCTACCAAGCCGATGGCTTGAGCTTGCAGGCTAACTTGCTCAAGTGATGCCTCAAAGCGTTCAAAGTTGGTGTCGATGCGTTGAGCGTATTTACTATCGGCATCGAGCCCAGAAAACATATAAAAGCTAGTTACCGCGTTGGTTGCAGCTAAACGCATGGTCTGCATTTCAACCAGAATCGTTTGCGGATCAGCTCGCAATAGCGGGCTGAATAGTAGAATGGCTAAGGTAAAAAACAGACTTGTTACTAATTTATTCATAGGTATCTACTTATTATTTTTGAAAGTATCAGCTCTTCTCACAACCTGAGTGTATGAAATCTACAGCCTTCTCCATATAGGTCATTACAATACGTAACAAAATAGAAGAAAAATACTGTCATTGCTGCGTATCAAGCCCTTTCTACACTACTCATAACAGCATTTGTGACGGAGTTGGCTAAGGTGGCTATTTATTGAGCGCGTCTTGACTTTCAGGCCGCTTTCTAAGAAGGTGTGCGTTCGGATTCAAACGCTTGTATGAATTGTTCGATTTCTGAACACCAAAAGCCGTTGTTTCACCAACCGGCAAACTGTTGGCTCGCATAAGCAGGCCAACCAATAGCTAACCACCATGTGGAGATCAGTTGATGATTTACGAAGGTAAAGCCATCACGGTAACTATGATCGAAGGCGGCATCGCCGAATTGAAATTCGATCTACAAGGCGACTCAGTTAACAAGTTTAACCGTGTAACCCTAGAAGACCTGAAGGCATCTGTAGCAGCAATCCAGGGCAATAGCGACGTTAAAGGCGTTCTTGTTACTTCTGGCAAAGACGTTTTCATCGTAGGCGCGGACATCACCGAATTCGGTGAAGCGTTCAAGCAAAGCGAAGAAGAAATCGCAGCTTGGGGCTTAGAAGCTAACCAAATCTTCAGCGCCATTGAAGACCTGCCAGTTCCAACCCTGACTGCTATCAATGGCATCGCATTGGGTGGCGGTTTTGAAATGTGTTTGTCGACTGACCTACGTGTTATGTCTGACAAAGCAAAGGTGGGTCTGCCAGAAGTTAAGTTAGGTTTAATGCCAGGCTTCGGCGGTACTGTTCGTCTGCCACGCGTTATCGGCGCAGACAATGCCATCGAATGGATCTGCATGGGCGCAGAAAACAAGCCAGAAAAAGCACTAAAAGACGGTGCTGTTGATTCTGTTGTTACTGCCGACAAGCTGAAAGAAGTATCTATTGCTATGTTGCAATCTGCGATTGCAGGTGAAATCAACTGGCAAGCTCGTCGTGAAGAGAAAACATCTAAGTTGAAACTCGACACACTAGAGCAAATGATGGTTTTCGAAACCGCTAAAGGTTTCGTTGCAGGCCAAACCAAAGGTCACTACCCAGCGCCAATCGTTGCAATCAAGTCTATGCAGAAAGCTGCAAACTTTGGTCGTGACAAAGCGCTAGAAGTAGAAGCTAAAGGTTTCGCACAACTGGCTAAAACATCTGAAAGCAATGCATTGATCGGTTTGTTCATGAACGATCAGTTGTTGAAGAAAAAAGCCAAAGATTACGACAAAGCGGCTAAGCCTACTAACATGGCAGCTGTATTAGGCGCAGGCATCATGGGTGGCGGTATTGCTTACCAGTCAGCCTTGAAAGGCACGCCTATCTTAATGAAAGATATCGCTGAAGCAGGTATCGAGTTGGGCTTGAACGAAGCCAACAAACTGCTTTCTAAGCGTGTAGAACGTAAGAAAATGAAGCCAGCTCAAATGGGTGAAGCGTTAAACCGCATTCGTCCTACTTTGACTTACGGCGATTTCGGTAACGTAGACACCGTAGTAGAAGCGGTTGTTGAAAACCCGAAAGTTAAGAAAATGGTATTGGCTGAACTAGAAGATAACGTTCGTCCCGACACCATCATCACATCTAACACATCAACGATTTCTATCGATTTGTTGGCTGCTGATCTTAAGCGTCCTGAAAACTTCTTGGGTATGCACTTCTTTAACCCAGTAAACATGATGCCATTGGTAGAAATTATTCGCGGTGCGAAGACGTCTCCAGAAGCCGTTGCTACTGTGGTTTCATACGCTAAGAAAATGGGCAAAACACCAATCGTTGTTAACGATTGCCCTGGTTTCTTAGTTAACCGCGTATTGTTCCCTTACTTCGCTGGTTTCGCAGGCTTGGTTCGTCACGGTGCTGACTTCCAAACTGTTGATAAAGTGATGGAGAAGTTCGGTTTCCCAATGGGTCCAGCTTACTTGCTAGACGTTGTTGGTATCGACACTGGTCACCATGCAAACGAAGTGATGGCAGAAGGTTTCCCAGATCGCATGAAGGCTGACTTCAAGTCGGCGATGGATGTGATGTACGAAGAAAACCGTCTTGGCCAGAAAAACGGTAAAGGTTTCTACGTTTATGAAACTGATGCCAAAGGTAAGCCTAAGAAGACTGTTGACGCTGGCGTTTACGACCTACTCAAGCCAGTGGTTGCAGAAAGCCGTGAATTCACTAACGAAGAACTGATCGAGCGCATGATGATCCCAATGTGCATCGAAATCGCTCGCTGCTTGGAAGAGGGTATCGTTGATACACCAGCCGAAGCAGATATGGGCTTGATCTTCGGTATCGGCTTCCCTCCATTCCGTGGTGGTGCGTGCCGTTACATGGATTCTCTAGGTATGGCTAACTTCGTTGCTTCATGCGACAAGTACGCTGAACTGGGCAATCTGTACAAACCAACCGATCGTATGCGTGAAATGGCTGCGAACGGCGAAAGCTACTTCGGTTAATAGGCGCACTAGGAGAAATATCACATGTCTTACAATCCAAAAGACGTTGTAGTAGTAGATGCAGTGCGCTCACCAATGGGTCGTTCCAAAGGTGGCGTATTCCGCAATGTTCGCGCGGAAACTATCTCTGCTAACGTAATCAACGCACTGTTCGAACGTAACCCAGGCGTAAGCCCGGCGCTCGTTGAAGACATCATCTGGGGCTGTGTAAACCAGACTCTAGAACAAGGCTTTAACGTTGCACGTCAGATCGGTCTGATGACTGTTGTACCTAAAGAAGCGGGTGCACAAACTGTTAACCGTTTGTGCGGTTCAGCCATGTCTGCAATCCATACTGCTGCTCAAGCAATTCAAACTGGTAACGGCGATGTATTCGTTGTTGGCGGTGTTGAGCACATGGGTCACGTAAACATGCAACATGGTTTCGACCACAACCCAGAAGCCTCTAAGTTCTCTGCGAAAGCATCGAACATGATGGGTTTAACAGCTGAAATGTTGGGCAAAATGCACGGCATTACTCGTCAACAACAAGATGAGTTCGCAGCACGTTCGCATCGTCTAGCGCAAAAAGCGACTGACGAAGGCAAGTTCAAGAACGAAATCGTTCCTATGTTCGGCCACGATGCAGACGGTAAAGAAATCCTAGTGACTCAAGACGAAACTATCCGTCCTGAAACCACTGCAGAAAGCCTAGGCAAGCTACGCCCAGCATTCGATCCTAAGAGCGGTACCGTTACTGCGGGTACTTCTTCACAGATCACTGATGGTGCGTCAGCTATGTTGCTGATGAGCTACGAAAAAGCGATGGAACTTGGTCTTAAGCCACGTGCTCGTATCGTAGCTATGGCTGTTGCCGGTGTTGACGCTGCAATCATGGGTTACGGCCCAGTACCAGCGACTAAGAAAGCACTTAAGCGTGCTGGCTTAGAAACTACCGACATCGACTACTGGGAATTGAACGAAGCATTTGCTGCTCAATCTCTACCATGTGTTAAAGATCTTAAGCTGAAAGAAATCGCTGAAGACCGCATTAACATTCATGGTGGTGCGATTGCACTGGGTCACCCACTGGGTTGTTCAGGCGCTCGTATTTCAACCACACTGATCAACGTTCTAGAACAGAACAATGGTAAGTATGGTGTGAGCACTATGTGTATTGGTTTGGGTCAGGGTATTGCGACCGTTTGGGAACGCATGTAATTCTGACGTCAGACGAATAAAAAAAACCGGCCTTGTGCCGGTTTTTTTATGGGTGAAATATGGTTGAGCAATACCAAACTTTTAGCAAAGCTGGGCCGTACAGGTAAGAGCGCATCTTATGCGCGAAGGCTTTGATACAAAAACTTGGTTTCTGGCGCATTCTGACCCTAGATTACAATAGTTAACAACCGTAAACTGAGCCGATAATAACTATCAAGGAAGGCCAGTGAAATTACCTCTATTATCTTGTCTCGTGCTTTTAACACCTGTTTCTGCCTTTGCTGAACTAGTTCCTGCGTCTGATTTCGAGTTGGCCAGTGCCACAGGTCAGGCTGGTGTGGATCTAACCCTTGATTTCGATCTAAGCATTGGAGAAATTAAATATACCGATGACGACGTATTCGATGGCGGCTCGTTATCTGTTTCTGGCGTTACCTTAGGTGGTGGCGCTGGTCGTACCACCTTGTTTGGCGAAGCCGTTACCAATACCTCTCGTATTGATAACCTCACCTTCGCGATTGATGTCGACAGCACGGGTGCTCTAGTTATTGATGGCGGCTCTAACGGCGCCAATGGCGAACAGTTTGTTGATTTCAACATTCATGTTGACCAAGTAGCGTTGAAAAACGCATCTAACCAAGTAGGTGCAGTGCTAGTTGATAGCATGAATATCTACGGTGCGCTCGGACAGTTCAGAACCGTGATTTCAGAACAAGAATGGCAGTTCAACGGCCTTCCGGTAAATCGCACAACCATCACAGGTGACCTTAGCTTTGGTATTGATGATCTTGATCTCGATTTAAGCTCTATGTTGGGTGTGCAGATATATGATGCCGTCTTACTCGGTGGTGACTATATCGACGACACTCCAGGTTCAAGCTTAGCCAGCTTCCATTATGCAATTGCCGCTTTTGATGAAGGTGTAGGAATTGATTTTAAAGGCGGCGCTGCTGGCCAAAACGTTTTCGATCTTGTTATGCCAACCGTATATGTCGGTAATGGTTTAATCGGCGGTATTACCTTAGACGACGTATCTATTCGCGGTGTTGATTTGTTTATTGCTGGTCACTAAACGCAACAGTATTTGTTTAATAAAAAACCGGCTTCGGCCGGTTTTTTTGTGGGTGAAATACAGTTAGCAAAACCAAACGTTGAGCAAAGCTAAGCCGTGCCTATAGGAGCGCATCTTATGCGCGAAGGCTGTAAGCATTAATGAATTTTTATTTATATTAGGCGGGTTTTATCGTTACATCAGATAATGATTAATATAATAACGAATCCAATAGATGTAGGTGTTTTCAGTACGAATGCTGTACCCATTTAAGCGCATAAACTGACGTATATCAGTGAGGAATTTGCTCTTGGCCATCCGTGACCTCCAATTGTAAATATATACTGTTCATGTATACAGTATATTTTTACAAAGGCAAGAAACTGTGGCACACTTTACAAATCGGGTTGCACGCTTTGCCAGTGGGTGATAGCTTAAACTCCACTTAAATCAGTAAGTTACAAACTTGGTTTACAAATTAGTGTGCCATAAGTAACGGAAATAGTGTGCGAGCACACTTTCACAGAATGGACTGACAATGTAATGGAATATGCCCCTTTTAAATCAATAGGTTACAACATTCACGGACTTTTACTCGTTCCGTGGAAGTGTGCCAGCACACTATTAAACTGTTATAAATATTTGAAAATATGAAGTACCTTAAACAAATTCTATTCTTCGCGATTATATTGGTGTTTGGCCTATGGGGTTTTGCCTTCCTTGTTGATGCTATCAATAAGCATGCAGACTACGCCGCCACTGGGATTATTGAAGATTCGTTAGCTTCGAATGCTGCATATGACTTGGATACACTAAGTAAAATTAAGGAGTCATTAGCACACGGAGAGGTTGAAGAGGCAAATGCTATCATCGACCAGCAAGTTGAGCTTAAGATGGAAATGCTAAAAGCTTGTGTGTCGGAAGCCTGTATCAACCTCAGGGATAGTCGAAATGTGCGATGATATTTATAACAAACGGCCGTTGATGCCACTGAAAAGCGTGGCGGGACGCGTAAAAAGCACGCGCCCCAAGGCCGGACGTTAAAAGGCAAACATGGCATACGCATTACACATCGAAAAAGAAGATTCAGAAATATCATTAGATGAGTGGCTGTCTGTTATTCGAACCATTGATGGTGCGCGAATCAAATCTGAAGGTGTAAAGGCTGTAAATCCGTCCACTGGAGAGGAAATAATCATCTCATCGAATCCCGGTGACGTTGAAGTACTGTTCATTAGTGGTGGTTTTCTTGGCTTTGGCAAGAAATTCAGTTGGGAACCTTGTATATGGTTTTCAAATGGCAGGGCATCATTTAACGTATCTGAAGATATCGAGGCTTCTACCAATCCGGTGCATCAGGTAGCTGTGGCGGCAGCCAAGGCGCTATCGGCACAGATAGTTGGTGATGAAGGCGAGGTTTACGAGTGGTGAAGCCTTTTAACAAGCCGCTGAAATTCGTTACGGCCACAAGAAAAAGCGTGGCCTTCACTAGGACTCGCTTCGCTCGCCTTCTAGCGGGGCGTTAAGTGGAATCACGTATGTTTGAGAAACTAGTGAAAAGTTATAGTTTTACTTTAGTGGCGGGGGGTATTTATTATGCAGTACTGTTTGCCCTACAGTACGGTGATATATACAGCTCATGGCAGGCTTGGGCACATCCTAACTATGATATTTCCAGTTATAGCATGCTCGCGTTATTTTATGTGTTAGCAGTAGGCACGCCAATTTTCATGGTTCTTTCTGGGGCAGTCACTTACAAGTTCGGCATTATCAAATGGTACTTGGCGGTCCCGCTTTTTGTATTACTAGTACTGTCAGGCTTGGTGGGTAAATTAATTTTAGTTGTTGGTGTATGTGTCTTTATTTACGGTAAGTGGTTTCATGTCGATGTCACTTAACAAGGCCAGCAAATCTGACCTCCGTAAACTGTCTTCTTTTTTGCTTAAAAACGCAAAAAAGCAGCCAATTCACTCCGGCAGTTTCTGGCGGCGTTAGGCACACAAGGAGGTAGAATTTGAGCAATTTGAATACTGTAGAACTGAAGGTATTTATCCCATCAAAGGATTTTAATGTCTCAAAGCAGTTCTATTCCGATTTGGGTTTCACAAAAGCATCAGATCAAGATGGTGTTGCATATTTTCACTGTGGTAATTGTAGCTTCTTACTTCAAGATTTTTACAATCAATCATTAGCCGAAAACCTTATGATGCATCTCCTCGTCGAAGATATAGATTCATGGCATAAACAAATTATAAATTCAGGTGTCGCCGATAAGTATGGTGTTACAATTTCAGAAATAACTAAACAACCATGGGGTATGCTAGATTTTGTAGTCCATGATCCAAGTGGCGTTCTTTGGCGGTTTGGTCAAAATGTATAGCCTAACAAGCAGCTCTACCGGACTAATGATCTTCCCCCGATTTAACGGACACCAACATCTAACAGATGAGGTGTCCAATGCCAAAATATACAAAGCCAAGAAAGACGTGGCAGTACTCAAATGAATTCAAAGTTAAAGCCGTTCAGTTAAGTTTGATTGAAGGTATTCAGGTTAAAGAAGTTGCCGTTACTCTCGACATTCATCCGTTTATGCTGTCACGATGGCGAAAAGAATATCGTGAAGGCAAAATCGTGGCAGATAAACGAAAGAAAGTAACTGAAGTATCTTCTAAGCAAGCCAA
>Ga0105357_10000648_pt1 | contig 18537 bp, 15 predicted proteins | sample GOMGulsemesocosm_4_FD_83660 | JGI IMG/M metagenome (GOLD analysis project Ga0105357, IMG submission 83660) | Methane-oxidizing microbial communities from mesocosms in the Gulf of Mexico - GOM15B Gulf of Mexico | ecosystem: Environmental > Aquatic > Marine > Cold seeps | place: USA: Gulf of...
CTTCCAAAGCAAAACGAAGAACAACAAATGCAGCGAATTGAGACGCTGAATAATTACTACGCCCAATACGGCATTACGACTGTTCAGGACGGCGCTACCTCCACCGCCGGCCTCGACTTTTTAAGCAAGGCTGGTAAAGCTGGTAAACTTTCACTCGATGTTGTTGCCTACCCCTATTACAACTGGGTAGACCTTAGCCAACCACGCTACCAGCCCAACGCTGGCACGGATTATAATAACGGCTGGCGTATTGGCGGTATCAAGCTGGTACTCGATGGCTCACCCCAAGGCAAGACGGCGTGGCTTTCTCACCCCTATCATGTGCCACCTCAAGGCCAAAAAAAGGAATACAAAGGCTATCCAATATTAAAGGACGAAGATTTAAAGTCGACTTTAAGTGGATTTTACAAAAAAGGCTGGAAGATACTCGCGCACGCAAACGGCGACGCCGCTGCTGAGCAAATGTTAACGACCATGCAGTCTTTAAAATCCGAGGGAATTCATCAACCTCGTTCGGTCATGATTCACGCTCAAACAGTAAGAGATGATCAACTGGACCGGATGAACGCGCTCGACATCATTCCATCATTCTTTGTGGCTCATACCTATTACTGGGGCGATTGGCATCGAGATTCAGTACTTGGACAGGAGCGCGCAAAACGTATCAGCCCCTTAAGATCAGCTACCGATAAAAAAATCCGTTACACCATTCACAATGATACTCCGATAGTACCGCCGAATATGCCCTTGTTATTGTGGACGGCCGTTAACCGCCAAACTCGTAGCGGTGCAACACTCGGCGCCGAACAACAATCCACGGTGATGGAAGCTCTTGAAGCGATAACGATCAACGCGGCTTACCAGCATTTCGAAGAATCCAAAAAAGGTTCTCTCGAAGTCGGCAAACTTGCTGATTTGGTTATTGTTGAACAAAATCCATTAACCATGGATAAGTCTAAACTTAAAGATCTTAGAGTTCTTGAGACTATTAAAGAAGGTCGTAGTGTTTATCGTAATGCGATGTAAGGCAGCTATTTACATTTAAGCGTTACATCGAGCAATAAAAAAGTCCCCGCAGGGACTTTTTTATTGCTCGTTAATTACTGCAGCCTTAGTGCACTGGCATGCCATAAGCCTTGCTGATATTGACGACTTTCATCGCGGTAAATTCATGGAAGCCTTCTTTTCCCCACTCTACTCCCAAACCAGATTCCTTGGCAGGTGCAAAAGGTATATTGGGTCCGAATGCGCAGTGCTGATTAATCCAAACAGTACCGGCGTCTATCCTCGCCGCTACAGCACTTGCCCTCTCGATATTGCTCGACCATACCGAGCCACCTAAGCCAAGGTCAGAATTATTGGCTCTGGCGATCACTTCATCCAAATCGGAATATCGAATAATAGGCAGTATTGGACCAAATGGCTCTTCATCAACAACCGCCGTTCCGTCTTTAATATCGCGCACAACGGTTAAGGGAATACAGAACCCCGGCTCATCAGGAATATTACCGCCGGCTATGATCTTGCCATTAGCCCGCGCATCGTCAATGTATTGACTGACCTTTTCGAATTGCATGCGATTTTGAACAGGCCCAAAATCGACGCCCTCTTCCATACCGTTACCGACTGTAGCGGCGTTAGCGAGCTTGGCAATTTCGTCACACAGGGAGTCATAAATGCTGTCGGGCACATATAAACGCTTAAGAGCAATACAGACTTGTCCAGAATTCAAAAATGCAGCTCCAAAAATTCCGGCCGCGACTTCTTTAGGATCCACATCATCTAGAACTATCGCCGCATCGTTACCGCCGAGCTCCAGCGTTAATCGCTTGAGCGTACTTGCCGCGCTCGCCATGATGCGCTTGCCGGTCGGTGTTGACCCTGTGAATGAAATTTTAGCAATGCCTGGATGCGCTGAAATAGCTGGGCCCAAATTATTGTTATCACAAAGTATGTTAATAACGCCGGGAGGGAATATATCTGCGATCATTTCACCCAATAGCAAGGAGCTTAATGGGGTCGTGGGCGCTGGCTTTATGATAACGGTGTTACCCGCCATGATTGCGGGTGCTATTTTATAAAGTGTAATCAGTAATGGGAAATTCCATGGACAAATACCGGCAACAACGCCCAAAGGCTGGCGGTGTATTTCGATTCTTTGGTTGTCGTCTTCACTCAATACTTCTGATTCTATCGTTTCGCCCGCAAAGAAGTTGGCAAAAATTTGAGCGAAGAGGACTTCATCTCTCGCCTGAGCTAGTGGCTTGCCTTGCTCTTGGGTTAATAAAGTCGCAAATTCTTCGCTACGCGCTTCTAAAGCGGTAGTTAATTTTCGGACTAAGTCTCCTCGCTCTGCAAAACTTTTTTTCCGCCAGGTCTCAAAAGCTCGCTGCGCAGCAATAACCGTATCATTTAGCTGGCTTTCGTCTGCCACCGGACAACGAGCAAGTACTTGCTCATTAGCGGGATTAATAACATTAATTGAGTCTGCACCAGAAACCAGCTGCCCGTCGATTAATAGTTTGTAGTCGTTCATTTGGAATCTCCAGTTTTGAGCTCATGTAAATATTGTTCCATTGTTTCTCGCATTCGAAACTTTTGGATCTTGCCGGTCACCGTCATGGGGAATTCTTCGACGAATCGGATGTATTTTGGAACCTTGAAATGTGCGACTTGCTCGCGGCAGAAACTTTTCAAATCATCCTCTGACAATAGAACGTCTGATTTTAATTGTACCCAGGCACAAATCTGCTCACCGTATTTTTCATCGGCCACACCAAACACTTGCACATCTTGAATTGATGGGTGAGTGTATAAAAATTCTTCAAGCTCTCTTGGGTAAATGTTTTCCCCGCCACGAATAATCATGTCCTTTAAACGCCCAACGACTTGAACGTAGCCATCTTCGTCCATAACGCCTAAATCACCGCTGTGCAGCCAACCATTATTGTCGATAGTTTCTCGAGTTCTTTCCTGATCGCCCCAGTATCCTTGCATAACAGAATAACCGCGGGTGCAAATTTCTCCACGCTGACCAATAGCAGCAATCTGTGAATCTTCTTGAACGATTTTCACCTCGAGATGTGGACCTGGCTTACCAACCGTTCCTACACGTTTTTCGATCGGGTCGTTCATAGCGGTCATATGGTTTACTGGGCTGAGTTCAGTTTGGCCATAAGCGATTAATACATCGCGCATGTGCATCGTTTCAATAACTTTTTTCATCACCTCCGCCGGACACGGGGATCCCGCCATAATGCCTGTGCGTAAGCTACTCAAATCAAACTTCGAAAATTCAGGGTGATCGAGCTGAGCAATAAACATGGTCGGTACGCCATGCAAGGCCGTACACTTTTCACTCTCTACTGTTTGCAGCGTTGTCAAAGGGTCGAAAGATTCATCTGGGAAAACTGCGGCCGAGCCATGAGTGACACAGGCTAAATTTCCCATAACCATTCCGAAGCAATGATATAGAGGCACGGGGATACAAACTCGATCGTTTTGGTTTAATCCCATTCCATCGCCGACTATCTTACCGTTGTTAAGTATATTTCGGTGGCTTAAAGTCGCGCCTTTTGGATTTCCGGTAGTACCGCTGGTAAACTGGATATTGATGGCATCGTCTGGACTAAGATCCTTGGCGATACTCTGAAGCTGAGCTGCATGATCCTCCTTCCCCATTTCGCAAACATCAAAAAAATTGAGCATCCCTGCTACATTAGTTGTGCCCATTTTCACTATCCTTTTTAAATAAGGTAGTTTTTTAGACACCAATTCTCCTTTTAAAGGAGATTCTTCGACTGCGGAGGATGAAACATCTTCAAGCTCTGGAGCTAAGCCCTGGAGCATTTCTACATAATTGCTGCTTTTAAATTTTTCCGCAGCAATAACTAGCTTACACTCTACTTTATTTAGCGCGTACTCCAATTCATAGGGCCGATATGCAGGGTTGATGCAGACCATTACGGCACCGATTTTTGCGGTAGCAAACTGGGTTAGGCACCACTCAATACAATTCGGTGCCCAAATTCCAACTCTATCGCCGGTTTTAATTCCTAACGCTAAAAGTCCCGTGGCTAATTTGTCTATCTGCAGTTGATATTCCCGGTATGTCCAACGTATATCCTGCTTGTTAACGACGATTGCTGGGCGCTCGGGAAATTGCTTTACAATTTTATCGAAAGCTTCCCCAATAGTATTATCAAGTAGCGCCGTATTCTTCGGGCCTGCTAGCTGGCTTGTTGTCAGCTTATCCATTACTCCACTCCTCTTCTCTCAACTCCACACGACGAATCTTTCCGCTCACAGTTTTTGGCAACGACTCTACAAACTCTATTTTTCGAGGGTATTTATACGGGGCTGTTACCGTTTTTACATGCTGCTGTAATTCTTTAACCAGAGAATCGCTCGCCTGCGTGGTATCAACTAACACCACAAAAGCTTTGACGACCTCACCCCGATCAGGGTCAGGGCTCGACACGACGGCAGACTCTGCTATCGCAGAATGCTCAAGCAAAGCGCTTTCAACTTCAAATGGGCCTATCCGATAACCCGATGACAATATGACATCGTCTGATCTTGAGACGAACCAAAAATATCCATCTTCATCGATCGTTGCACGGTCGCCGGTTATATACCAATCACCGCGGAAACAGGCTTTTGTTTTTTCGATTTGATTTTTATACCCTTTAAATAAACCGAGCGGCGGTACAGGGTGAACGTTCACTGCTATATCGCCTTCTTCACCTGGGGCAACAGTTTCACCTGCCTCATTCACAACCGCTAGGTCAATACCAGGCATGGGTTTCCCCATGGAACCAAATCGTGGCTCTACACCGGTCATATTTCCGCATAAGATTATTGATTCTGTCTGACCATAACCATCGTAGATAGTGATACCCGTCGCTTTCTTCCAGACTTCAATAACCTCAGGGTTTAAGGGTTCGCCAGCACCGACACAATGCCTTAATTTGTTAAAATTTTGCTCGCTTAAATCTTGCTGGACAAACATCCGATAAATCGTTGGGGCTCCGCAAAATGTCGTGATGTCGTAGCGTTTAAACATGTCTAAACTGGCCCCGGGATCAAAACCAGTTGTAGCGTGAACAAAGATCGCCGTGCCCTGCAACCAAGGTGCAAAATAACTGCTCCATGCGGCTTTGGCCCAACCGGTATCACTTAGATTCCAATGTAAATCATCAGATTTAAGGTCCAACCAATATTTACCTGTGGTGGTATGCCCCAACGCATAAATGTGATTATGGATACACATTTTTGGGTAGCCCGTTGTGCCCGAGGTAAAATAACATAAGGCATCTTCATTAGAGGCTGTTTTTACTTTACCGAAGGTCGACGAGGCTGCATCCAATAAAGCATCGTAGTCGGCGCAAGAAGGGGATGCCCCACCTACTGAAAAAATTGCTTTCACACTGGAGCATTGCTCTCTAATATTTTTAAGCTTTGCAACGTTATGGATGTCGGTGACAATACAACTCGCCTCAGTGGCATTGGCTCGATACGCGATATCCTTTTCGGAAAGCTGTGTGGTTCCCGGTGATACTATAACGCCCATACGAAGACAGGCCGTCATTATTTCCCACCATGCAACTTGACGGCCAAGCATTAGAATCACAGTGTCACCGCGTTGTATTCCAGCGTCAGCCAAACAATTAGCAGCACGTTTAGACGCGTCACTCATTTGAGAGAAGCTAATCCTACGCTCACACCCATTATCATCAACCCACAACATTGCTAGTTTTTCAGGACACTCTAAGGCCCACTTATCAATTATATCGTCCGCGAAATTAAAATATTCATGGCGAGGGATTGAAAACTCTTGTCGTATTTTTTGATAACTATTCATAATTTCTAATTATTCTTTATTCCGTCATTATTATTGAGGAGGTCGATACCTTACAGCTTTAGCTTAGAGTTTATAATTCATACCGAGAGTGGACCCGGCGCTTATAGACCGGGAGCCTTGAAGGATTATAATTTAGCAGTAATTTTTCGGTAACTAGAACTAGTCGATAAAAAAATTGTATTTTTATCATAACTTGCTACTCAACGAGCTGACTTCAGCCTAACTCGTTGAGTGCCAAGTGTGTATCAGTAAACATTACTAAATACACTTGCTACTACTTACGCGCTAGTTTCCCCAGGCGTAATTGACCGAGACACCCCACCACCTTGGCAGGCCGTAATAATTTTCCACCAAGCCGAAACCACCGACAGCAGGCTCGCCAGCCAAATCGAACGCCATGGTTCGATATTCTTCGTCGGTCACATTATTAACAAAGGCATCAACCCTCCAGCTTTGATCGGGGCTGGTATAACTTACTCGAGCATTGCTAAGGATATAGGCGTCTTCTTTAGCGACGGGGGAGTTTTTCAATTGGAAGTAATGCTCTCCCATATAGGTTGCATCTAACTGTGCAGCTACCGAGCCATCAAAAGCTGGCCATTCATAACGAATCAAGCCATTGAGATTCCAATCTGGGGTTAATACTGCCGTACGATCAACCGCCTCACCACTTGGCAGAGCATAAGCATCTTCAACATTGTTGTCGATAAAACCAGCCCCAAGCATTATGTCTAGGCCTTCTACCGGCGAGGCAAATATTTCTATTTCAGCGCCTTTTACTTCTGCATCGGTATTAAATACATAGGTTGTCAGGCTCTCTAATGCAAAGGCCTGATAATCTTGGTAGTCGTAATAATAACTTGCCGCATTAACTCTTAGCTTTCCGTCTTCCGACGACCATTTAACACCAAGCTCATAAGCATTAAGCACTTCTTCGTCGAACTTCATTTGACTGGTCGGGCGAGCACCGTTGTAAAATAATGTTGCATCTAGGGGTGCATTAAAGCCGCCCGCTTTGATTCCACGGTTGTAGCTGGCATAAACCAAGGTGTCGGCATTGGGCTTCCAATCTAACTGTAACTTTGCGGTTATTAAATCTTTGTCGATATTGGCATCGCTCGGATTGCCTGTCACCAAAGCCTCACCGAAACCTGTGCCACCGGGATCGTTTGTTACTTGAGTTGGGCTGAAGGTAAACAACGGGCCACCTAAACCTAAGCCGTCCAAGGTTGAGACTGTACTGCTGTCGGTCGCCGAAAACAGCGAGGCGTATTGTTTGTAATCAGTGTTTTTATCTTCATTCGACCAACGCATACCCGCATGTACGGTAAACTCTTCGCTCAAATCAAACTCGACCTGCCCGAAAAAGGCAGTGGATTTAGTTTCAGTTTTGAACGGGCTGTATAAACCTAAGGTATCTAGGCTTGGATCGTCCAAGCCAGCTCCTGCGAACGCCGCTCGGAAGAAGTTTGCCGCAATGCCGCCGTTGGCAAAATCCCCTTCAATACTAAGATAATAAGCCCCACCGACCCAGCGCAGGCTATCGGTTTCACCGCTGATGCGAATTTCTTGGGACCATTGATCTAAGTCACTCTGTAGAAAGAATGAAAAGAAATCATTCGGCGAAGCATCGGAGTCTTCTAAATAGTCTTTTTCTAAGCTCTGATAATCAGTAATACTGACTAGGTCAAAGTTTTCAAATTCATATTTGAAATTACTCGTGAAGCCTTGTGTTTCCACTCTGTTATGGCCGATAACGTTATAAGCACCGGAATGCACATCGCTGTTGTTTTCAGTAAATGCTGGAACCTGCGAATCCCCAAGGTTTTGTAAGTCCGCCCCAGCGAACGCTTCACCCAAGCCCGTTACTGGATTGGTTCTTGCAGAACTGTGCTTAAAGAAACCTGAATTTATATCCTGATCACCGGCTTTGGCGCTCAACACCCACTCGGCTTTTTCAAATTCAAAAAGCAACTGACCACGTACCGCCCAGTCATCTCCGTTGTTGAGGTCGGTTCCAATTCTGTTTTTAATATAAGGGTCATGCTTATTACGAAGGAACGACAAGCGGCCTGATACGGTATCGGTCAAACCGCCACCAACAGCACCCTCAAGTTTGATTTGGTTATTATCACCGTAGGTGACATCAATATAGCCATCAGTCTCTTGGCTAGGCTTACGGGTGATGTAGTGCACTAAACCGCCCGTCGCATTACGACCGAAAAGCGTGCCCTGGGGGCCCCGAAGAATTTCGACTCGCTCCATATCGAACAACTGAAAGCCTGCACCAGACGCCGCACTGACATAAGCTTCGTCGATATAGACCGCCACCGGTGACTCCTGATGGTCACCGGAGAAATCATTTTGGCCAACACCGCGAATACTGGTAAAAAATGAGGAGGGGCCGTTCGGCTGAATCGTGGTCACACCCGGCGTCATGGCGGTTATTTGTTGGGCATTGTCATAACCCAGCTGTTCTAATTGGTTGCCATTAAAGGCTGTCACTGCGATACCTACATCTTGCAAACTCTGTTGACGCTTCTGGGCAGTAACCACCACCTCTTCCAGAACGGATGCGCTGATATCCACTGCACTAAAGAGCATTGGGGTGGCCACGGCAATGGCCAACGCTAAGGGAGAAGATTTCATCGGACTTCCTCTTTTTTAAATCATTATTTTTATATGTAGGTCAACCGTACTATATTGTGCGTTATTAGGTCAATCGTATTAGATTGCAATCCCAGCTTATTTTGCTATTTTTCGAGCAAGTCCCATATTTCTCACAGATATTAATCATAAATTTGTTATAATTTCAGGTCTTATGACCAAAAACACTAAGGAACTATTTTGGCGACAACTGTAGCGACAAGCAAAACCCAAAAAAATGGCGTTTATCAAAAGGGTAAATCTCGGATCAACGAGATCATCGATGCAGCTACCAGCGTTTTAATCGACAGTGGCTACCATAATTTTTCGATGCGTAAAGTTGCCGATGCCGCCGGCATAAAACTCGGCAACTTACAGTATTATTTCCCCACTAAAACAATGCTCGTAAGCGTCATGCTAGATCAAGCCATTCAAGTTTATCTTGATGCATTTGATAAAATTCGAACTCACGGCAGCCCCCGCGTTCAATTTATGGAATTGATAGAACACGTCACGAATGATCTGACTAGCAAGCACACCACACAGTTTTTCCCTGAGCTCTGGTCGCTATCCAACCATGAAAAAGATATCACTAAATTTATGGATGAAATGTACGGGAAATATAGGAAAATATTGGGCGACGTGATCGCCGAGGTCAATCCAAAACTTAACGCCAAGCAAGTTGAAAAACTGTCTCTCTTTATCTCTGCTTCACTCGAGGGTCACACCATCTTCATTGGCTATAAGAAACCTTGGACTAATGAAGTCGATAATATCGTGCACATGGCAAGCCAAAGCTTTTTGTGGCTTATCGAACAAGGTGACATTCCGTCAAAATAACTAAAACTTTGCCACCAACTCGGCTCTAATCCGATCTACCTCGACGAGCAAGGTTGGCCTCAAAGTGCTAACCTCAAGCTCGGTGTAGGGTTCAAACTTGTCATCAAGTTGCTTCGTACTCATAGTTGCTAAGATCCAATTTAGCAAATTCGCCAAATCTTTGTCGCTCAATGATGAATTTGCCGAACCTGGAACCTGGACCAAAAACTCTCTGCCACCTTTTACGCCTAAAAAGTTGCCGACAAAGTCTTTCATGCTAGGCACACTTCCCTGCAGCCCGCTGCCATCCGCAAGGTGGCAACCCTGACAATTAATCATATATTGCCGCTGAGCCTTGCCACTATCTTCAACCAAGGTTTCAGCCTCTGCCGAGGCCAAATAGGAGAACGTGAAGAGGAGTGATGCTAGCAATAATTTTTTCATGTTATTTCAGCTCAGGGTATTTTTTTATTAATGCTTTTCTCAGTGTTGCATTTGTCATGCCGGTACCACCCTCGGCGAAAAGCCCTTCAACTTCGCTTACAGTGTAGGGCTTCCAACCCTCGACAAGATTATCTTTATCAAGTTGCTGGACAAGATAGTTTAGTAACTTCGTCGCACTTTCAGCGTTTAGAACGCTACCTTGACCCGGCATCACTCCCATATACATTTGGCCTTCGACATTAATCATGCCCATCAAGCCTTTGTTAATGACCTTAGCAAGGTAGGCTCGACCTTCATCGCTTTTAGCAATTTTTGCCATTCTGTTTGCCAATGGTGGAAATGCGCCGGGCACACCCGCACCTGAACTCAGGTGACAAGCTGCACAACGTTGATATTCTGCGCTACCATCATCCGAATAACTAAACGCTGACGACAGCGATACTGCCGCAAACAACAAGCAACAATTTATTTTTATTGCCTTATTCACCACAGTAAAATTACTGAATTTCATGTTATTCACCTTTATGAATCAGTGGCTACGCCTAATATTATGGCCGTTGAGCACGTGTAAACACTGCTAGAAGTTCCTAAGCACCAGTTGGTATCATTATTGGTTTGAGCTCGATAGACTGGCGTATCTCGTTCATTCCGATTACACAAACACCGGCCGCAACTCGTTTTTCCGCAACAATCGTTATAGGAAATAATATAATTTTTCCCATCTTCTGGATTCAAGCAAGTACCTATCCATGTAATAGGAGACATTTCCGTACCAGGCGGGCATGAATTTTTGGTACCGCCGCAACAGCTACATAAAAAACCATCGATTGCACAATAGCGCCAGTAATCACATTGTGTAGGGTCGCCGGGGTCGCCTTCTAAATCTGAGCTTTGTGTTGCCACACCTGGATACATGCCGGTTACGGCAGTGGCCGCTGAAGCTCGCGCTACCGGCAATAGAGGTATAACAGCGCCACCAACAAGTAGCGTACCCATTCGAGTTAACAAGCTACGTCTCGATGTACCTTGAGCCAGTCGACGTGACGATTTCACAGTAAAAGCATCTAACCATTTCATTTTTTTATCTCTCTCAATCGGCTCAGGACGTTTTTAGTTCAGTAGCGAGATCCGCTTGGGCAACATCAGTGTCTGGCTGGTCTGTTCCCATATATTGTTGAATTGACTCGATACCTAGCTCCATCGACTCAAACAAGCTTTCTAAATGCTCCCTAGAGTTAATAATGCCCATTGAAGCAACCTTCCCTTCGTTGTCGATCAACACTGCGTATGGCAGTTTGGCAACGCCGTAGGTTTTTCCGAGTCTCTCGGACAAAACATAGGGGTATTTTTTCAAGTCGTATTGCTCAATAAACGCTGTGTGTTCTGATTCAGGTCCGTCACTGGCAAGAGTAACGTCTAGCCAGCTTTTCTCGGATTTTTCAGCTGATTTTAATGCCGGTAATAATGTTTTACATACCGGACAGCTAGGTGATAAAAAGAATAATAGCTGAGCCCTACCAACACCTTCTCCGGTAGTTACGGTTGTGTTTTTATTAATATCAATTAATTCCAAGGTCGGTGCGGCCATACCAACTTTAATATTTTGATTAACCATCAATGCCCCAGCAGGCGCGACTCGCTCATAAAGAACACCCACTTGCCGGGCTAAAGCGAAAACCAATAATGACAAGCCTATTACCGCCACCCATAAGATTGCATTTGAAATAACTATTATATTGTCCATCATGACTCTCTCTAATCGTTTACAGTTCAAGTATTTTGATACTATTTAGTGGCTGTGCCGCGCCAACATCTTTTTGTAGTTGTCGATTAACTGCTTGGCGCCACCATAAGAAACAATAATAAAGCAACTCATTAACACGCAAAAAATCCATGCTGAAAAAGTATCGGTAAATATATTGTTCATCGATATCAATACACACGACAGCACCATCAATCCTGCATTACGCAGCAGTAATGAGACAGATATGGGCGTTCGGTTATCCGGGCCATTACAGCCACAATCTAGATACTTTCGTCCACGCAGTAAATTTATACCGATAGCGCTTGAATATGAAACCAACAACAGCATCATAAAAAACAAACCTATCCCATGAGTTTTGGGAATCAAAACCATAAGCCCAGAAAGCATCTCGACCACAACGATTAGAATCGCCGCCGGCTTTACCATAAATACTGGTAGGATTTGGTATTCTTTTATGCTTTTAATAAAATAGTTTTTATTACTCAGTTTCGAATAAGCTGATGATATAAATAGAAAACTAAAAAGCATCACCATTGTGTTTGTGAGCATCATCATTGGGACACCTACTTACGTAACGCATGAAGTGTGAAGGGCATTGCCGCAGCGCCCCCAATCAGTTTCAACCATTCGCCATTACTGGCACGATAGATATCCAGCTGCATATCTCCGTTGGTCACGACCATATAGGGATTTTTACCCCGGGTAATCTCAACCGATACACCCCAATTTTTAAGAACTATTTTGTTTATTCTCTTTTTCTTTTTTAGATCGTAAACCCACACTTCGCTGCCGCCTGATTTGTGGCTACCATCAAAACCGTCCTTATGCATAATTACATAGGCGCGGCCTTGATCATCTATGCTTGCAATCTGCCAGCCGCCTGGGCGCCAGTTTTGAGCAGCTTCTTTTTTATTTACTAAAGACCACGACTTCCCAACTTTCGGTAATTCAGCAGTAAAATCAACTTGTTGCATTTTTCCTAAGTAGGTAGGAAAGAAAGCTACGCCTTTATTGAATATTGGCTTATCGAACAATGGATCTTCATCAACCTTAAAAAATGGCGCGACTTTGTCTTGCGATGTCAGTTGCCCGGCCTCATCAAACTGAGCGGTATATATCGAACCATTGCTGCACAGCGATGAGAAGCCTCGCTTGCCAGTTGGATAAATTAATCCGCAACCTGGAACCTGTGTCTCGCTTACAATCTTACGCGTCTCGAGATTAATCAAACTTACCGAGGCCGCCGGTGTAAAGTTAAATATCGCCAGAAATTTATCGCCATTCAAGAGCCGTAGTGAATAGCGATTACTAACCATCAAGCCTCGCTTAGCATCAGGTAACACTATTTCGCCAATAACGTTTAAGTTGGCCTTATCATAAATAGTCACAACATCGCTGCGTGTGCCGCGAGTACCACGGGAGTAATGAGTTTCAGCAACATAGAGTTCATCGCGCTGGGCCGATTGAACAAAACTCGCAAACTGCGATGCATCCATGGCGCCCAAATAGTTATGGCTATCACCGGCTACATCAATCGCCACAACTTTACCGGCGATCAAAGCATCAAAATTAGCATCGTGAGCGAAAATCATGCTGTCGGGATACTGGGACGGCATAACCTCAATATTTGGCATTGGCTCAGCGGCTAGTTCAGCCTTAGCAAACTGAGACAGCGGTAATATCCCGAGGGATAGGGTTAGCAATGACGCCTTGAATAAATCACTGACCATTGGGACACCTGTTGAAATAGGGTTTATAGAAATGCTTGCGTTGTATTATTATGCTTCGAATAATAGGTCGACCGACATAATTATGTCAAGCGTCTAGTTTTTAATCTATACTAAAATTAGGTTTCCGAAATACAAATATCAATAAAAACAAAGAGTTAGCGGGAAAGCGTGGGGGAAATTGATTCAATATGGACACAACGAGGCGCCACACAGGGGTAACAGGTAATTTATAAGCAATACAGATTGCCTATGGGCAAGGGGCTACCGTCTCTATAACAGACTATTAATCAGGTATTTTCCACTTGGCGAACGCCAACGATATCCTTGCTCGAGACTTAAAAGCCCAGCTAAAGAGCTTGGCCTTTAATAGACACGCACGAAACGAGAGCTAGTGTGATGCAACGATAAGAATTTAAAAGGGACTTAGCTATACGCTGTTTCCAGACATGGCCTGCAAATCAAAGCCAGTATCTTCGCCTCGTTTGAGCTTTTTAGTGATGCCTGGACCCGCTTGTACCGATACACTCTTCGCCTCTAACTCGTCACCACAACAATCACAGTGGTATTTAGGTCTCATCACTTTTTTACAGGTTTTATGTACGTACTGTAGGGGCGCGCCATCTTTATCCGCGAGCCACTTATCTCCCCAACCAACAATGCTCATTAATACCGGATATAGGTCAGCGCCTTTTTCAGTTAAACGATATTCGTAACGAGATCGAGCCTCGTCGTATAAGCTTTTTTCCACAATGCTATTTTCAACGAGAAGATTGAGTCGCTCTGTGAGCCTATTACGGTTTATATCCAAGGATTGCTGCAACTCGGTAAAACGGTGCAAGCCAAAAAAGACTCCGCGAATAATCAACATCGTCCAACTATCGCCTATTAACGGCATAGCACGGGCTATCGAGCAAACTTGTACATCAACATCTTGACGACGCATTGTGATTCCTAAGGTGAATGGCTATCTGATAAATTATAACTTGACAGTTATCTTTTATGAAGCCTACCATTAACGATACCAATTTGGTACTCTAGAAGTTATATTATGGTAACGCTAAACCAACAATCATTAACTCGCTGCAATATATAACAATAACAATCTGATCGAGTATCGGTGAATAGCCTTATAACAGGAGCTCAGAATGGCCACTTTAGATCCAGAATTAAAATCCACAGCTTGCAATTTATGTTTTGTTAATTGCGGAGTGAAAGTAAAGCTTGGTGGCGAAGATGGCCGCGAGTTCGTTAAGGTCGTCGGCGATAAAGACCACCCAACTTCTGCCGGATATATTTGTAACAAAGCGGCCCGCCTAGACTTCTATCAAAATAGTAAAGCACGTTTAACCAGCCCAATGAAACGTATGCCCAATGGGGAATATGAAGCGATAGATTGGGACACAGCGCTGCAAGAAATTGCCGATAAACTCAGCGCCATTAAAACCAAACATGGCGGCGATAAAATTTTCTACTATGGCGGCGGCGGTCAAGGTAACCATTTAGGTGGCGCGTACGGTGCGAGTTTACGGAGCGCGCTTGGCGTTCGTTATAAAGCCAGCGCTATCTCCCAAGAAAAAACTGGCCTTGCCTGGGTATTTAGTCGCATGATCGGCGGCATGGTTCATGCCGAGTTACATCACGCCGAAGTTGCTATGTTTGTGGGCAAGAACCCATTTATGAGTAATGGTATGGATCAAGCTCGGACTTTTTTGCGCAAAATTTCTAAAGATCCGAAGCGTAAACTTATCGTCATGGACCCCCGGCGCACCGAAACTGCAGACTACGCTGATATTCATTTAGCGGTGAAGCCCGGCCGAGACGCTTGGTGCCTTAGCGGTATTATTGCGCACATAGTACAAAGCAACAAACTACCGATGCAATGGCTGGAGCAACACGCTAGCCAGTATCAAACTGTTATCGATACCTTCCAAAATATCTCAGTTGATGACTTTGCGAACTTCAGCGGTATAGCACCAGCACAATTGAAAGAAGCTGCTGATGTTATTGCCGATGCCGAAACGTTTGCATTAGAAGAGGACATCGGTATTCAGATGGCCCCCCACTCTACTTTGGTTAGCTATCTCAACTTTTTAGTAGCCTTACTAACGGGCAACTACGGAAAACCTGGCACCATGGGTATGACCACTCAATTGGTTGAAGTATTAGCAACGGACTTCAGGCCCGTTGATGATGACGGTCGAGAAATTTCCCGCAGAACCTTACCGGTTACGGGCGCCCCTATTATTAGCGGTTTGTTTCCAGGGAACTTCTTAGCAGAAGAAATTCTCAATGAAGATGAGCGTCGCCCTAGAGCGTTAATAGTTGAAAGCTCCAACCCTATCCATTCATTGTCGAACGCTAAAGAGTTACGAAAAGCCTTTAGGTCTTTAGAGTTTACCCTCGCTATTGATGTTGCTATGACCGAGACCGCAATGTATTGCGATTACGTTTTACCAGCGTCGAGTCAATACGAAAAGTGGGAAGCAACTTTTTTCCCACGTAATTTTCCGGCTAACATTTTTCACCTTCGCGAACCTTTGCTCTCCCCAGCTGAGAACACCATGGGTGAACCCGAGATTCACGCTCGGATCATAGAAAACATGAATACATTCGAGCCAGGCGAGCTCGACAGCCTTCATACAGCGGCCAAGTTGGGCATAGACGCTTATCAAGCAGAGCTCTTCGCTCAGATGGGCAGCAATAAGAAAGTCGCCAAGATGCTATCTTATGTTTTGTATCGTACCCTTGGGCCTACCCTAGCGAAAGGACAAGAAGCTACTGCTGCCGTATGGGGACTAGCTCAGGTTTATGTTCTTAAAAACGCGACAGAAGCCGCTCGTGCTGGTTTTTCTGGACCAAGCGCTGGTAATGATTTGTTCCGAGCTATCGTTGATAGCCCAACAGCAGTGGTTATTGGGGAGTCCAGTTACGAAGAGAGTTTTAGCCGTATCCCCCACCCTGATAACAAACTACAAATGTTGATTCGTGAACTTCTCGATGAAGTCGAGACGCTAAAAGATTTAACACCTTTGATCGACACCAGCGAGAAGTTTCCGTTCTCTTTGGTTGCGGGGGTTCGTCGAGCTTATACGGCGAACTGTAATATTCGAGACCCTCAGTGGGCCAAAGGAAAAGCGCTTACCGCCTTAATGATGCACCCTGAAGACGCCGAGAAACTTCAATTACACGAAGGTGACCGAGTCGTCGTCGAAACAGAAACAGGCCGTGCAGAAGTCGACCTTGGCTTTGACGATCGAAATAAACTCGGTACGATATCCATACCCAACGGCCAAGGTATGGTGTTTTTTGATGATCAACAAAAAGAGGTGGATACTGGGGTATATGCCAACGAGCTAACCAGTGCCCAACACCGCGATAAATTTGCGGGCACGCCATTTCATAAATTTGTACCCGCGAAAGTTAGCCTAGGGAACCTCTGATCAAGTCCCGCCCGCCTCTGGCATACAGAGCAGTGCAGCAGCAAAGCAATGAATACAGGCGGGCTGGTTGCCCGGCGAAATTTATTAACACCAATAAAAAAAAGGCGTAGCCTCAGTCGAGACTACGCCTTTTATGATTCTAGCTAAGCTGCTTATGGCCCCTAGCTAATCGACTTACAAACTACTTACTTGCAAATCTCTTCCTCTACTAAACCTAAACGGTCCTTTCCGAAAAACATTTCCCCGTTGACATAAAACGTTGGGACACCAAAACAACCTTGTTCGACAGCCCCACTGGTATTCGCAATCAGCCCCTGTTTAATGTCTGGATCCTGGGTGCTCGCCAACAACGCTGCGCCATCAAGACCGGCATTGTTCATTTCGGTTACATAGACCTCGGGGTCGTCCATTTTTTTACTGCCTTCCCACATTGAGCACAAGCCGGCCTCGATATATTTTTCAAGGTAGCCGTCCCTTTCAGCTGCGATAGCCCCACGCATTAACAACAGTGTGTTCACTGGAAAATGGCTGTTCATGACAAACTTGTCACATGCATGCTTTTCGATAAAACGCTTGGTTTCTAACATTTCGTAATCGAGTTTACCTTTCACACCACCAAAAGCCAGCATGGGCGGTTGATTTCCGGTCGACTTAAATATGCCACCGAGTAAACATGGGATGTAATTTATTTTAGCGCCGGTTCGCTCGACAACACCTACTAAAGCCTTACGTGCGAGATAAGCATTCGGGCTTGCAAAATCAAATATAAAATCTACTGTTCTAGTCATTATTTTCTCCTACCAGTTTTCTTTCCAGGGTCTTAAATCAAGTTCGTGTGTCCATGCCGTTCGCGGTTGTTTATGCAACATCACATAGTTGGCGGCAATATCTTTGGGTGCCAGGATAGCGTCGTCTTCTCGACGCTGGTCGACATCTGCAAAGTTTTCACGAATAAAATTTGAGTCAATCGCACCATCAATAATGGTGTGCGCGACATGAATATTTTGGGGGCCTAGCTCCCGAGCCATTGACTGCGCCAATGCTCGTAAACCATGCTTGGCACTGGCAAAAGCAGAAAAGCCTGCTGCGCCTCGCGTGCTTGCGGTAGCTCCGGTAAAAATAATGGTGCCTCGGCCTCGTTGCTGCATTCTTTTGGCAACCTCGCGGCCCATTAAGAAGCCAGAAAAACACGCCATTTCCCAAACCTTGGAGAATACTTGCGCCGTGGTGTCGGCAATAGGGAAATACACATTGGCGCCGATATTAAAAACGGCCACCTCAATGGGCGCAACCTCACGCTCAATTTTATCCACCAACTCGATCATGGTTTCTTCTACGCGGGCATCAGCGGGAAAAGCCAGAGCCTCAAGGCCATCGTCACGCATCCCTTTAGCAAGAGCTTCCAGCGCATCCGCATGGCGTGGGCGCCTTACCAAGCAACTCACCATGCCCTCTTCGGCGAATACACGACCTATAGCAGAACCTGTATCGTCTCCCGCCCCAATGATCAAACACGCTTGTTTTTGGTTGTCCTGTTCTGTCATCACTCGCTCCACTTATAGATTTTCACCCAAGAAAACAGACTTGAGCCTCTAGAGACCCATATCAGGACCCATTCTAGTTTACTTTTGCTACCTTAATTCAATTTGGTATAAAATTGCAACTAAATTTGTTTGCGGTATCATTGCACATACGAGCAAGCCAGAACCCACAAAACCGGAAGCCGCCATGGCACGCGAACATATTCAAACCTGCCCTATTGCAAGAGTGCTGAACCTTATTGGTGATAGCTGGACCTTGATGATTATCCGAGAAGCCTTATACGGTGAA
>Ga0105357_10000651_pt1 | contig 18501 bp, 17 predicted proteins | sample GOMGulsemesocosm_4_FD_83660 | JGI IMG/M metagenome (GOLD analysis project Ga0105357, IMG submission 83660) | Methane-oxidizing microbial communities from mesocosms in the Gulf of Mexico - GOM15B Gulf of Mexico | ecosystem: Environmental > Aquatic > Marine > Cold seeps | place: USA: Gulf of...
ACTATTTTGAGGAAGCCCCCCCCCCTTTGGCACAAATGGGGGGAGAAAAAGAATGGGGGGGGGGGGGGTAATGATTGTCACCTATCACTGTAAATGACCGGGCGTTCTACCATAACTTTAAGGGCATAGATTAAAGGTAGATTGTGAAAATGGGGGGAATTAAAGGTTCGGGATTCCTTATCTTGACGGGCAAGCGTCAAATACTAACTGACTATTGGATACGGTGAAATCTAGAGTAGTCCTAATGCTTATTAGGGCTACTCTAGGAGAGGGTGATTCATCTGTTCTGAATATGGCGTTATCGATTGATACTTGTGAGTCGCTGTAAGCTTAAAAACTGCTTATCCAGTAACGTGATTTGATAGAGTCTGCTGTAATCCTCATGATCAATATCAGGTTCGGTGGGTGCACCGAGCGCACTCAGCAGGACGGTTAAATCGCTATGGGCCACAACTATAGAGTTGCCAGGTTTGGCTTTTAGCCGCTCTGCAAACCCAGCGTAATCAAATGGGTCGAAAGGCAAGAGTTGAAGCCCCAAGGCTTTAGCGATTGGCGTAGCCGTTTCTTGGTTGCGCTTATATTTGCTGGCATAGATTTGCTTGATGTCTAAATTGCTAAAAATCACGCCGTAGTTTTCGGCGCGCTGTAGCCCTTCGCTTGTCAGGGAAGGGTCTTTGCCAGATTGTTTTTCCGCATGACGAATGATGTAAATGAACTCTAGAGAAGGTTTTTCGGCATCGGTTGCATTATTGGTCTGCGCTTCACTAGGTTGTACAAAGGAGAGCAATAAAAATAAAGCGGTAAACAGGCCGGGGGCGCTAAAATATTTCATAGGAGGCTCAGCATTTAGGGTTGAACAGAATTGGTACAGGAGCGAAATATCACAAACCCGTTAAATTACAGCTGTCTGTGCTTTTTGTCATGATGTATCTCAAGGTTTTATGTTTTCTAAATGAGAATCAATGGTGTTTGTGTTATTGTGCGCAACTTCGAAGTAACAAGACAGTAGTTGGGCCAATGAGCATGAACACACATCCTTTTAAAATCTTGTATATCGCGTTGTGCACGTCAACTGTGATTGCTTGCACCGAGCAGGCCTTAGAGAAGAACGTGCCGGGTATGGTAGCGGTGGCGCCAACAATTGAAAGTGACGGCGCGCCGCAAAATAAAGACGTGGGCTTGCGTGTTGCGGAGAGGGCCTCGAAAGCGATGATCTCATTGGGTGAGGCTTTGTTTAACGACGTAAGCTTATCTAGGGATGGTAGTCAGGCGTGCGCCACATGCCATGATAAGGATAAAGGCTTTGCCGACTCTAGGGTAAACATCTCTAGTTTGAGGGCCAGCATCCCAGGCTCGGGGTCACTTGGGCAAGACGGTATTAGCCTTGGGGATATTAATACACCTGCTATAGGGTACGTATCCCATGGGCCAGCTTTTCATTTCGACCAAAGTGAAGAAGAGAGTCTTTACAAGGGCGGGTTCTTTTTGAACGGCCGAGCATCTACCCTCATAGATCAGGCAAAACAGCCATTTTTAAATCCCATTGAAATGCAAACAACGGCCGGTGCCGTCGTTGCTAAAGTAAAAAATACATATTCTTTACAAATGCACGCGGTCTTTGGAGAAAGTGTATTCGATGACGTAGACACAGCGTTTACGGCCATCGCTCAATCTATAGCGGCATTTGAATCTACTCCTTTATTTGCACCGTTCGACTCCAAGTTTGACCGTGCTTTAAAAGGTGAGGATGAGTTCAGCGTTATAGAAACCAAAGGGAAAGAGTTGTTTGAGGCTGAGGATAAAGGCAATTGTATTGCATGCCATATACTTCCTGAGCTAAATGGTGCCCCTCAGGATAGCTTGTTCACAGATTATACTTATGACAACTTAGGCGTGCCAGCTAATGAAAAATTGCGCAAATTAAATGGTAGCAAGCCAAACCATATCGACCAAGGCTTATTGGCCAACCCTGGCGTTAGCGATTCAGGCTTGGAGGGAGCGTTTAGGGTTGTGGGCCTACGAAATGTAGCGGTTACCGCACCATATATGCATAACGGCGTTTTCACCGACTTAAGAACCGTGGTGGAGTTTTATAATACGCGTGATGTTGTCGGTAGCATAAATCCTGAAACCTCAAAGCCTTGGCGTAAGGCGGAAGTTGCAGCAACAATGAATACCGAAGAGTTGGGTGATCTAAAGCTAACGGCTGATGAGGTTGAGGCAGTGGTGGCCTTCATGAAAACCTTCACGGACAGGCGCTACGAGCATTTGTTATAAGGCCTAGCCGCTGGGCTTAATTGAGCTGATCAATTAGGGCTTTTACTCCTAGGACTTTGGTGTACAATCCGCGGCTTAATTTTACCTTTGATCACCTTTAACGATAGGGCTAACCATGTTTGATAAGAACCAAACCATCGCCGCTTTTGACCCAGAATTGTGGGCTTCGATACAAGATGAAGAGACTCGTCAAGAAGAGCATATTGAACTAATTGCGTCTGAAAATTATACCAGCCCTATGGTCATGGTTGCTCAAGGTACAAAACTTACTAATAAATACGCCGAGGGCTACCCTGGAAAGCGTTATTACGGTGGTTGTGAGCACGTCGATAAAGCCGAAACCTTGGCAATTAACCGCGCCAACGAACTGTTTGGGTCTGATTACGCTAACGTGCAGCCACATTCGGGGTCTCAAGCAAATGCGGCTGTTTATCAGGCGCTATGTGTACCAGGTGACACCGTATTAGGCATGAGCTTGGCCCATGGCGGTCACTTGACTCATGGTGCCTCGGTTAGCTTTTCTGGTAAGAACTATAACGCGATTCAATATGGTTTGAATGCGGAAACCGGCGAAGTCGATTACGACGAAGTTGAGCGTTTGGCGGTCGAGCACAAACCAAAAATGATCGTGGCAGGTTTCTCAGCTTATTCTCAAATAATGGATTGGCAGCGTTTCCGCGATATAGCCGACAAAGTAGGGGCTTATTTGTTTGTGGATATGGCTCACGTTGCTGGTTTGGTTGCAGCGGGTGAATACCCGAACCCTGTCCAAATTGCAGACGTCACCACTACAACGACCCATAAGACTTTACGTGGCCCACGCGGTGGTTTAATTCTGGCCCGTGCAAATGAAGCAATCGAGAAGAAATTAAATTCAGCGGTATTCCCTGGAGGCCAAGGTGGTCCGTTGATGCACGTTATTGCAGCCAAGGCGATTTCGTTTAAAGAGGCGATGTCCCCAGAATATAAAGTGTATCAGAAGCAGGTTGTCGTGAACGCTAAGGCAATGGCCGCAACGTTTATCGAACGAGGTATTAAAATCGTTTCAGGCGGCACAGAAAACCACCTTATGCTAGTGGACTTGATTGGCAAAGAGTACACCGGTAAAGACGCCGATGCGGCTTTGGGTTCTGCCAACATTACAGTCAATAAAAACTCAGTACCGAATGACCCGCGCTCACCATTTGTAACCTCTGGCTTACGTGTGGGCACCCCGGCCATCACTACTCGTGGCTTCGGTGTAGAGGAGACTATCGCGTTAACGAACTGGATGTGCGACGTGTTGGAATCTCTCGAGAATGGAAATTCTGAAGCCGTAATCGCTGAAGTGAAAGCTAAGGTTTTAGCGGTCTGTAAAGACTTCCCTGTTTACGGATAGGATAAACATCCTGGTATTCGTAGCTGATGTTAGCAATGACGCCCGTCTGGAGTTTCCATGATGGGCGTTTTTGTTATTAGAATGTATCTTGCTGAGTTATAGGGGCTATGATGGGCGACGGCTTGTTTTGGATCGTTGGGTTTATTTCGTTTACGCCACTGCATCTAGGCTTGCCTCTTTTGGTCAGGCTAATCAACCATGGTCATTTACCTGAAGCGTATTTGCGCTGGCTGGCCTTTGAGCTATTTGCTGCATCGGTGGTGTTTGCTCTCGCGTATGGCTTGTCTCAGCTCTCGTTACTGTGGGCGATGTTACTGATAGCCATACTTATACCGTTACCGTGGGTGACAATCCGCAAGCTCAATTAAGCTGAATGTGCTATGATGCTGCGCAATTTTGCTGTCGATTTTGCTGGTTTTCCAGACTAGATCATTCCTAATTCAATATATAGCTTGTAAGGACTGCTTATGCATTGCCCTTTTTGCGGTGAAGAAGACACTAAGGTGATCGACTCGCGTTTGGTTGCTGATGGCGATCAAGTGAGGCGCCGGCGAGAATGTCAGAGCTGTCGAGAGCGATTTACAACCTACGAGGCTGCAGAGCTGCTGTTGCCGAGAATTATCAAACAAGATGGTAGCCGCGAGCCTTTTAATGAAGAAAAGATGCGCTCGGGCTTTATTCGTGCCCTAGAAAAGCGGCCGGTTAGCACTGAGCAGACCGAGTCTGCTATCACGCAAATTAAGCATTACTTGCAAGCCACTGGAGAGCGAGAAGTTCCCGCGATGCATGTTGGCGAAAAGGTCATGGAGCAGCTTCAAAAGCTGGACGAGGTTGCTTATGTTCGGTTTGCCTCTGTTTATCGCCGATTTAAAGACCTCGACGAATTTCGACAAGAGATAGACCGCTTAGAAAGTAGCCCCGAGCACGGTACTCCTGAGTAATAGGGCGTTTTGTGAGGAGAGTCTGTGCGTTCATTACATAGACTCGACCTCGAGCGCTAGTTCTGTGACCTATACATGATGGTTTTATGAAAGTTCAACACCTCGAATACATGGCGCAGGCAATACGCCTTGCGGAGAAAGGCCTCTACACCACAATGCCGAATCCACGGGTGGGTTGCGTGCTAGTGAAAAATGAGCGAGTGATTGGCCTGGGCTGGCACCAGTGCGCAGGTGATGGACATGCTGAGGTCAATGCTCTTGCGAATGTAGAAAGCTTGGGCGAGAGTTCAAGCGGTGCCACGGCTTACGTGACGCTGGAGCCGTGTAGCCATCGCGGAAAAACAGGACCTTGCTGCGAGGCGCTCTTGGCTGCTGGAGTAAAAACGGTAGTTTATGGGATGGAAGACCCAAACCCTGAAGTGAGCGGGCGAGGCTTGGAGTTTCTAGAGGCTGCGGGCGTTGAAGTGATTGGCCCGGTAATGGAAGATGCCTGTAGAGATTTAAACCCAGGTTTTATTCGACGGATGCAAGGGGCCATGCCTTTTGTTCGAGCTAAGTTAGCGATGAGTCTTGATGGACGAACTGCTATGGCAAACGGTGAGAGCAAGTGGATTACTACACCTGCAGCTAGAGAAGATGTTCAGCGGTTGCGCGCCAGAAGTTGCGCAATAGTCAGCGGTGTAGACTCAGTTGTGCAGGATAACCCCTCGATGACAGTCAGGGAGGCCGAGCTAGGGTTGGACGGCCCAGAAGCGGTACTGGCAGCCGTAAAGCAGCCGCTACGAGTTATATTGGATTCGACTTTACGTCTGCCTGAATCAGCTTTGTTATTCGATCAGCCCGGTCCAGTTCTATTGGTGACGCTGGCCGCAGATAACGACAGGGCTCAAGCTTTGTTGGCTATGCACCCGCAACTAGAAATACTTGTGGCCAAAGAGCGTATTGAGCAAATAGATTTACATTGGCTTATGAGGGAATTGGCTTCTCGAGGCTGCAACGAAGTTTTGGTCGAAACGGGCGCATCATTGGCGGGTAGTTTTTTACGCCGAGGCTTGCTTGACGAAATTATTATTTATATGGCTCCTAAGTTGTTAGGCAGCAAAGCGCGGCCTATATTTGAGTTGCCGCTGGAGAGCATGTCGGCCCACTTGCCATTGTTCATCGATAGTATTACGTCGGTTGGTCGAGATTGGAAAATAATCGCTCGACCCGATATAGATGGTTAAAGTAGTTTTCTTGTCGTACGAATCAGCCTTTAGACTGGTCGGATCGACCATAGGCAACCGAAAGGTGTATTGATATGTTTACAGGTATTATTGAGGCGGTTGGTGAAGTTACTGCTGTCGAGCCTCGAGGGGGAGATATCCGTCTACGAGTGAAGACGGGCGATTTGGATTTAACGGATGTTGCTCTAGGCGATTCAATCGCCACTAATGGTGTTTGCCTTACCGTCATAGAGTTGCCCGGTGATGGTTATTGGGCTGATGTATCAGTTGAAACGATCGACAATACGACATTGGCGAGTTGGGCTCAGGGTCAAAAAGTAAACCTTGAGAAAGCGTTAACGCCTCAAACTCGATTGGGCGGGCATATAGTCAGTGGACATGTTGATGGTGTCGGTGAGGTTGTTAGTCGACACCAAGACGCGCGCTCTGAGCGTTTTAGAATCAAGGCGCCAGCGAGCCTAGCGAAATATATAGCGCACAAAGGTTCCGTGACGATTGACGGGGTGAGCTTAACGGTAAACTCTGTAGAGGGTGCTGAATTTGAGTTGAACATTGTCCCTCATACCATCGAAAAAACAGTAGTAGGGAGCTACGACAGTGGCTCAAAAGTGAATTTAGAAGTTGATGTGATAGCGCGTTATCTAGAGCGTTTGTTACAGGGCGATCAGGCCGCAGTGGCAAACCCAGGTTTGTCGATGGATTTTTTGCAAGAACATGGTTTTGCTGGCCGTTAGGTGAGCACATAAACAAAGAGATAGAAAATATGCAACTCAATACGGTAGAAGAGCTAATCGACGATATTCGTCAGGGTAAAATGGTTATCCTCATGGATGATGAGGATCGCGAAAATGAAGGCGATCTAATTATCGCAGCAGAGCAGGTTAGGCCAGAAGACATTAACTTTATGGCGACCCATGCGCGTGGCTTAATTTGCCTGACCTTAACTGAAGATCGCTGTAAACAGTTAGATTTACCGTTGATGGTGAGCGATAACAGAGCGGCGCACTCTACCAATTTCACAGTTTCGATTGAAGCTGCAGAAGGTGTTACTACGGGAATCTCTGCTGCAGATCGTGCGCGTACTGTCAGAGCTGCAGTTGCTCGTGATGCGCTAGCGAAAGACATTGTTCAACCTGGCCATATATTTCCGCTGAAAGCTGAAGCCGGCGGTGTTTTAAGTCGTGCTGGGCACACTGAAGCAGGTTGTGATTTGGCGCGTTTGGCAGGTTTTGAACCCGCCGCCGCTATCGTCGAAATCATGAATGAAGATGGCACCATGGCGCGCCGAAATGATTTAGAAAAATTTGCCCAAGAGCACAATCTAAAAATCGGCACCATTGCCGATATGATTCAGTACCGCACCTTAAATGAAAAAACCGTTGAATGCGTAAATGAAAGAGCGGTTAGCACCGAGTTCGGTGATTTTAGTTTGCGTACTTATTTGGATAAGCCTCGCCAAGAGAAGCATTTCGCATTTGTTAAAGGTAATGTCAGCGCCGATGACGCGGTTTTAGTGCGTGTACATAATAGTGATACCGCAAGAGATGTGCTTGGTGTGCTAAGAGAAAGCGACAAAACTTACAAGCCGTGGACATTTCAACGAGCATTACAAAAGGTCAGTGAAGCTGGTCAAGGCGTCGTTATCTTGTTATGCCACAACGAAACGACTGATGACATCGAAGAAAGTTTAGACTGGATGATATCAGGAAAGCAGCAGCGCCCTAGCCAAGATATGGTTTATAAAAGCGTTGGAACGGGCTCTCAGATCTTACAGGATCTAGGTGTACGTAAAATGCGCTTAATGAGCGCACCGTTTAAGTTTAGCGCCTTGTCAGGCTTTAAATTAGAAGTTGAAGAATATTTAAGTTGCGAGTAAGCCTCAGGCTTCGTGCAACTTGTTTTGAATAGAGGAAGTTTTTATGAGTATTAAAACAATTGAAGGTCAATTCACTAACTGCCAGGGTAAGTACGCTTTAATCGTAAGCCGCTGGAATAGTTTTGTTGTAGAAAGTTTGAAGTCCGGTGCGTTGGATACTTTGCGTCGCCACGGAATTAAAGATGAAGACGTGACAATCGTCTATGCGCCTGGTGCGTTTGAATTTCCTTTGGTGGCACAACGCTTAGCTGCAAAGGGACAGTACGATGCCATTATTGCATTAGGTGCGGTTATTCGAGGCGGAACCCCGCATTTTGAATATGTTGCCGGTGAGTGTACCAAAGGTCTTGCTCAGGTTGGTTTGAATCAAGATGTCGTGGTTACTTTTGGTGTGCTTACTGTCGACTCTATCGAACAGGCTATTGAGCGCTCTGGCACCAAGGCTGGAAACAAAGGCGAAGAAGCCGCAAGTACAGCATTAGAAATGGTTTCACTATTAAATAATATTTAATATTTAATATTTAATAGTGAATATGGCGGCCTTTGGTCGCTGTTTTTTAAGCGCGGCTGCTAGCTGGTTGCGCGTTCTTTTTTTGAATTTTAGGTAAAATAATGTCCGTAATCCCCGCCGAACGTAGAAAAGCCCGCCACTATGCTATGCAGGCTATATATCAATGGAAGATGGCAGGCGCTGCAATTAATGTTGTCGAGGCTGAGTTTCATGCTGATAACGATATGACGCATGTCGATACCGAATACTTCAAAGAACTTCTACATTCTGTTCCCAAAAAGTTAACAGAGCTGCAAGAAAGTTTTGAGCCTTATTTACAAGAGCGTTCCGTAGCGGAACTTGACCCCATAACTTCTGCGCTGTTGCTAATGTCCAGCTATGAAATGGCTCATCGTATTGATGTTCCTTATAAAGTAGTAATCAATGAATCTGTTTCTTTAGCGAAAAAATTCGGCGCGACTGACAGTCACAAGTTTATAAACGGCGTCTTGGATAAGTTGGCAGAAAAGCTGCGAACGGTTGAAGTGAAGGCTACCGGGAATAAATAAGCTAACTAGACCTTCACGCTGGGGTTCTAGTCAGGACATTTAATGAGGTTACAAGTTGGGTGAATTTGAGCTGATAAAAAAGTACTTTCAAGAACACAGTCAAGGTGACGGTGTGATTGTAGGTATTGGCGATGATTGCGCTTTGCTGCAAGTAAGCGAAGGGCATTCATTGGCGGTGTCAGTCGATACCTTAGTGGCAGACGTTCATTTTCCATCAAATGGTGATCCAGAAAAAATTGCAGAGCGGGCCTTGAGAGTTAACTTGAGCGACCTCGCTGCAGTAGGGGCCCGCCCCCGGTGGTTCACCTTGGCGATATCGCTGCCTTCAGTCGATGAGAATTGGCTGAAGAGCTTTAGCCAAGGCCTGCTTCGGGTGGCGAAACAGTATCAATGCGTTTTAGTTGGGGGGGATACAACGAAAGGCCCCTTAAGTATTAGCATACAGGTACACGGCGAAGTTTTGGCCGAGCAAGCTTTGTTACGAAGTGGCGCAAGGGTCGGTGACCTAATCTATGTTACAGGAAGCTTAGGCGCTGCCGCTGCCGCTGTGTTGGCTTTGGAATCAAAAATCAGCCCGACGGCTAAAGATCGTGATTATTTAATGGCCCGCTACTATCAGCCAACCCCGAGGCTCGCTGAAGCAAAGTTATTAGCGCCTTATGTGTCTGCAGCGATAGATGTGTCTGATGGTTTGGTTGCTGACTTGGGGCATATTTGTGAGCAAAGTAACGTTGCAGCGTTGCTTGATTTAGAACGTTTGCCTGTAGCTCAGGCCGTGACGCGTTCGGTTGAAGATAGCGCGGCTGTGGAGCTCGCTGCGGCAGGCGGCGACGATTATGAATTATGTTTGACGGTTCGAGATGTTCAGCGTTCTCAATTTGAATCTGTTGCAAAGCGCCATGGAATTACAGTGACGTTGATTGGAAATATCACTAGCGGCGCCGGTGTTGCTTGTCTAATGCATGGCGCACCACACCAACTTTCAAAACAAGGTTATCAGCATTTCTAATGGCAACAACAACTCCTTCATTTAAAGACTTATTGGTTAACCCCAATCTGTTATTAGCCTTCGGTTTTGGCTCTGGTCTAGCACCAAAAGCTCCAGGTACGTTTGGAACTATCGCCGCTATTCCCTTGTATTTTCTGATTGCTCAGTTTTCATTGCCTGTGTACTTTCTAATTGTTTTAGCAAGCTTTGCAGTGGGTGTTTATTTGTGTGGCTACGCCTCAAAGTATATGGGGGTTCATGACCATGGCGGAATTGTTTGGGACGAGTTTGTAGGTTTGTGGATAGCATTATTCGCGGCCCCAGCTGGAGTCCAGTGGGTTGTTTTGGGTTTTGTCTTGTTTCGAATATTTGATATTGCGAAACCTTGGCCTATTAATTGGCTTGATAAAAAAGTAGCTGGCGGGTTTGGCATCATGATCGATGATGTGCTGGCGGGTTTATTTGCCCTGCTGGTATTACAAGGCGTAGCATTTTTTATTTAGTTTAAAGTTTATTTCAATGTGAGTTATGTCAGCGTACCGCTGACAGATGAGAGGAATTGTTGTGACTGTTCGTTATATTGAATCATCTAAATTGCCAACGCCTTGGGGCATATTTAGTATGCATGGCTTCGAAGATACAGCAAACAATAAAGAGCACCTAGTGCTCAGCATGGGTAATATTGCTGATGGTGAGCCTGTACTAGCTCGCGTCCATTCGGAGTGCTTAACGGGAGATGCTCTGTTTAGTTTGCGTTGTGATTGTGGTGCGCAGCTACAGGCGGCAATGCACCGTATCGCCCAAGAGGGCCGTGGCGCTATTTTCTATTTACGCCAAGAGGGGCGTGGTATTGGTTTGCTCAATAAGATCAAAGCTTATAAATTGCAAGATAAGGGCGCAGATACTGTCGAGGCAAATGAGCAACTTGGTTTTGGTGCCGACATGCGTGACTACAGTATTTTGAAACCCATGCTTGAGCACATGAAGATTGAAACCTTAAAGTTGATGACGAATAACCCACGAAAAGTGAATGCGTTGAATGACTTAGGCGTTAAGGTTGTAGAGAGATTGCCCCACGAAACTGGGCGAAACCCCCACAACGCAAAGTACCTGGAAACAAAGAAGGGAAAGCTTGGCCATTTGTTAGAAGATACTGACAGAGAAGCTTAGTCGAGTTGTCGAAAGCTTTTTGTGGGTGCGGTCATTGTTGGCGATGTTGCTGTTTTTGGAACGTCGCGGGTGAAACTCCAGTCCAGCGAATGAAGGCTCGGCGAAAGTTAGAAATATCATTAAAGCCCACCATACTAGCGACGGTATCAATTGAGAACGAAGGGTTGCGGAGGTAGTCTTCGGCTAGCTCTCGTTTGATAGTGTCGCTAAGTTGTTGGAAGGACGTCTCCTCATCTTGTAGTCGGCGCCTAAAGGTACGAGTACTCATATGAAAGTGCTTTGCAACCTTGTCCAGGTTTGGGAAATCTCCCTGTGTTGAAATCAAAATACGCCTTACGCTAGCGGATAAATCGGACTTGTCGTCGAGCCTAGATAAGAGTTTGTCGCACTGCTGTTGGTAGATTTTCAACATCGATGGGTTGGCGAACTCTGGTTTGGCATCCATCAGCTCCAGCGGTAGGTGAATAGCATTGCGATGATGATCAAAGGTCGGTTTACAGCCAAATACGTCTTCATATGCATTTTTGTGGTTGGGTTCTGAATAGCTAAAGTAAATTTGCATGGGAAGCTTGTCTTTATGCAATAGCTGCTTCAGTGCGGTAACTACTCCAGCGCTAAAAATCTCCTCATCGAAATTCTTGCTGATCAGGTTGTCGCCTAAATTCTTGTGCTCAATAACGATGGCGGTATCCGTTCTTTCAATTGATAGCAGTCCGGTATTTATCAGCAACCGATAGTACTTCATGAGAATATTGATTGCGTCCATAAGGCTCTTGCAGCTCATCAGGGCGTAACCAAGTGCGCCATGCGAGGTCAGTGTGAGCTTCTGCCCAAAATAAAGCCCCAGGGCCGGCTCACGCAGTATTTGGGATGCTTTGAGTAGCAGTTCTCGAAATTGCTGGTCGCTAATGACGGCTTCGGGTTGGTCGAGTTGGGATTTAGAGATTTCAGAAGAATCGAATAGCGACTCACCATCGTATCCTTTGGCCTCTATAAACTCTAATAAGATGGCTGCATAGCTAATTGGGAAATAAGGTTTTGCCATAACAAATACGCTTTCGGGGGCTGCAAATTAAGGGTTGGCCATATGTGACCAAAAATATGGCATAAGATCACCTTGTTATGCAAGCGTTCTCGGTCAAAACTGTAGGTATAAATAATAAAAACGTATTGATAAGGAACAAACTATGGCTGTTAAATTTACGAATCAAACCCCAGCGCAAGTAAAATTCTACGAGGCGGCTAAAAATTTACCCGGCGCGAGTGATGATATTGAGCTAAGCCCGGAGGATGTGGATGATGTCGCCGAGATATTTCAAACTCCCTTAACCGGTGCCTATAACTGGGATTACAAGATCCAAGACAGTCGTATTAAGCAGCTTTATGAGCTGGGAAAGAAGCTTAATTGGAATGCTGAAACTGATATCGATTGGACCAAGCCTCTTGGCTTGATGGATGAAGAAGTTAGAAAGATGCAGAACGGCTTTGCCGGTTGGGGTCCGTTTGAAGCGCTGACTGAGGATCAAAAGTTAGAGTTCTACAATCACACCGACGCTTGGACCTTGGCTCAGTTTTTACATGGAGAGCAAGGCGCTCTGCTAGTGGCGTCACAGTTAGTGTCCTGTGCTCCAACCTATACGGCAAAACTTTATGCCGCCTCGCAGACTTTCGATGAAGCTCGTCATGTGGAAGTATTTAATAAATACATTCAGAAAAGCTTCGGCATCATGTATCCGATTAACAGCTCGTTGAAAGATATCTTGGATAAGATTTTAACCGATGAGCGTTGGGACCTTAAATTTATTGGTATGCAAATTGTGATTGAAGGCTTAGCGTTATCGGCCTTCAATACTATGCATGAGCTGGCAGATGACAAGGGCCTCTTGAAAGAGATCCTTGGTTACGTGATTCGCGATGAGGCTCGACATGTCGCATTCGGTATTCACTACTTAGAGGGCTTTGTTAAGACCCTAACTGATGAAGAGCGTGAAGAGCGAGCGGAGTTTGCTTATCAAGCTTGTGTCGTAAGTCGTGAGCGTCTGGTCCCCACAGATGTCTTTGAATACTATGGTTGGGATGCGGAAGAAGCGAGGCAGATATTCTTGGAATCATCCGGTACTGCTCGATTCCGCAACCACTTGTTTTCTCGAGTCATTCCGAATTTGCGCCGCATCGGATTATTGACCGATAAAATCAGGCCGAAGTTTGAAGCGCTTGGGGTTTTAGAATATGAAAATCTTGTCGACGATGGCGAGATAGATTGGGCAGAGATGAGTAAGCCGTTGCAAGCGGGCTAAAATAGAAAACTAAAAAGGCGTCAATGACGCCTTTTTAGTTTGTTCGCTATTGGTTTTCTAACATTGGTTTTAGATAGTGCCCTGTGTGGGATGCTTTTACCTTACTAACTTGTTCTGGTGTTCCTGCAGCAATAATTTGCCCTCCACCACTTCCGCCTTCAGGGCCAAGGTCGACAACCCAGTCGGCAGTTTTTATCACATCTAAATTGTGTTCAATGACAACCACGGTATTACCGTGATCTCTCAGGCGATGTAAAACCGCCAACAACTGTTGAATGTCGTGGAAGTGCAAGCCTGTGGTGGGCTCGTCGAGTATATACAGTGTCGTACCGGTATCGCGTTTTGACAATTCTTTTGAGAGCTTCACTCGCTGGGCTTCGCCACCGGAAAGCGTAGTGGCGGCCTGGCCAAGGCAGATATAAGTGAGGCCAACATCCATCAATGTCTGTAGCTTCTTGGCTATGGTGGGGATGGCATCAAAGAATTCCCGTGCATCTTCTACCGTCATCTGCAGGACTTCGTGAATGTTCTTACCTTTATACTTCACTTCTAAAGTTTCACGATTGTACCGTTTGCCTTTACAGGTATCGCAGGATACATAAACGTCGGGCAGAAAGTGCATTTCAACTTTCACAACGCCATCACCCTGGCATGCCTCGCAGCGACCGCCTTTTACATTGAAACTGAACCTTCCAATTTTGTAACCGCGAGATCGAGCTTCTTGAGTGCCGGCAAACAACTCTCGAATTGGTGTAAATATTCCAGTGTAGGTTGCAGGGTTGGAGCGTGGTGTTCTGCCAATGGGGCTTTGGTCAATGTCGACGCATTTGTCGAATAAATCTAAACCTTGAACTTCGTTGTGCTGGGCCGCTTTCAACGTTGTGGCGCCATTTAACTCGGTGGCCGCAAGAGGGTATAGGGTAGAGTTAATTAGAGTTGACTTACCTGACCCCGAAACACCTGTTACGCAAGTCATTAGGCCAAAAGGAATTTCTAGATCGACATTTTGTAAATTATTGCCGTTTGCGCCTAGTAGCCTTAACCATTTGCCATCTTGTATGGCGGTTCTTTCTTTTGGGATCGAGATGGATTTTTTACCTGAGAGGTAATCTCCAGTGAGGGATCCTTCTGCGTTCATTATGTCGTTGACGTCACCTTGGGCTATGACCTCGCCGCCGTGGACACCAGCGCCAGGGCCAATGTCGATGACGTAGTCGGCGCTGCGTATTGCATCTTCGTCGTGCTCAACAACGATAACCGTATTGCCTATGTCTCGCAGGTGGTTCAGTGTTTTCAGTAATCGATCATTATCGCGTTGGTGTAAGCCAATCGAGGGCTCGTCGAGAATATACATCACACCGACTAGGCCGGCACCAATTTGGCTGGCGAGCCTAATTCGCTGCGCTTCTCCGCCCGAAAGGGTGTCAGCACTGCGGTTGAGGCTGAGATAATTAAGGCCAACATCGACTAAAAATCTAAATCTATCTTGTAGTTCTTTTAGAATCTTGTCGGCTATTTCAGCTTTAGCGCCTTTGAATGTTAGCTGGCTGAAGTACTCGAACGATTCGCCTACGGGTAAAGCAGTAAGCTCTGGCAGGGTTTTGTCATCAATAAAAACATTGCGTGCATCGCGGCGCAGGCGAGTGCCGTCACATTCGGGGCAGTGTTGAGACGAAAGATATTTGGCTAACTCTTCGCGAACAGCATTGGACTCGGTGTCCTTGTAGCGGCGATTCATGTTAGGTAGCACGCCTTCAAAACTGTGTCGGCGTTGGTGTGTATCACCACGATCATTAATGTAACTAAAGTCGATTTCGTTACGGCCTGAACCCTGCAGAATGACCTTGCGATCTTTTTCGCGTAGCTTGTTCCATGGCGTGTCGACATCAAATTCGTAATGTTGGGCTAGGGAGTTGAGCATGTGAAAATAATAAACGTTGCGCTTATCCCAGCCTCGAATAGCGCCCTCAGATAATGAGGCTTCTTCAAACTGTATAACTTTGTCTTCATCGAAATATTGTTTTACACCTAAGCCGTCGCAGCCAGGGCAGGCGCCAGCGGGATTGTTAAATGAAAACAATCGAGGTTCTAATTCTGTTAATGAATATTCACAGACTGGACATGCATGCTTCGCAGAAAACATTCTATCTTCTTGTTCGCCGTCCATGAAGTTCAGCATGACTAAGCCGCCGCTCAGACCAATTGCCGTTTCTATAGATTCAGCGAGGCGAAGCTGAAGGTCATCTCTGACTTTGAAGCGGTCAATGACAACATCAATGTTGTGCTTCTTTTTTTTGTCGAGCTCGGGCACATCGTCAAGGTCTACAACAATGCCGTCGATACGCGCTCTTACATAGCCATCTCTACGAAGTTGCTCAAAGGTGTGCTGATGTTCGCCTTTTCGGTCTCGGACAACCGGTGCGAGTAGCATTAATTTGCTGCCTTCAGGGGTCGCTAAGATATGATCTACCATCTCACTAACTGTTTGGGCGGCGAGAGGTTGGCCATGTACTGGGCAGCGAGGCTCTCCAACGCGTGCATAAAGCAGGCGGAGGTAGTCGTAAATCTCTGTGATAGTGCCGACGGTGGAGCGAGGGTTGTGCGACGTCGATTTTTGCTCGATGGAGATTGCTGGGCTTAACCCTTCAATGTGATCCACATCGGGTTTTTCCATCATCGATAGAAATTGGCGGGCATAGGTGGATAACGACTCTACATAACGCCGCTGGCCTTCTGCGTAGAGAGTGTCGAAAGCTAATGAGGATTTCCCGGAGCCTGATAGGCCGGTTATAACAATGAGCTTGTCGCGAGGAATATCAAGATCGATGTTTTTTAAGTTGTGAGTGCGTGCGCCTCGTACGTGTATTGTATCCACTGCTATGTCCGACTTTTGTTGGGGTATTAGCCGGCTAGTATAAAGCTAAAATGCTGGATAAATAAACAGGTATTTTAAATCGGATGACTTGACAGAGGCCTGCCCCACAGGGGCAGAGGTCTGGGGGCCAGCTGAATTAGTTTTCGGGTATATGGATTCGAGCCCAGTTGCACGCTTCAAGCCTGTTTTTCACGCCGATTTTTTTATAAACATTGTATAGATGGCTCTTCACCGTATGTTCGCTGACAAAGAGTAGCGACGCAATGTTGGCGTTTGTTGCTCCCTCGCGAATTAGGGCGAGTATCTGCCGCTCACGTTTGGTGAGTTTGTCTGCTATCGGATTAAATACCGGCGGACGACGGCTTTGCAAAAAGTGGTGCAGCAAACGCCTTGGCAGCCAGTATTCACCGCTCAGCAGTTGGTTCAGGCCTTGCATTAGCAGCTCTTGGCTGCTCGTGGTGTGAAATAGGCCGTGTACGCAGGGCCATGCGAGTAGATCTTCGTGCTCGCTATGGGGCGTAACGTTAAATAACGCAATGATGGGTGCGTCATCCGATTCTTGGCACTCGTGCAGCCATTTGGCGAGGTCTTCTCGTCGATGATGTTGGCAGTCAACCAGTGCAAAGGTTGAATTGAGTTGCTGAAACGTTGTCAGCTCAACTATCGGACATTCAATGTTCAACTCGTGGCTGATTAAATGCGCTAATAGCGATGTTTGTAAGCTGCTCTGGTGTGAAACGAGCGCTACGGTTGGCTGACTTGATTCCATTGGGGTATTAGCCTTTGGCTGCATAATGCATTCCTGTTGCGGTATATCTATGGCAAAAGTGGCGTTCTAAGTCGTGGCGCCGAGTTTATGATTTTATGATCCAGCGACCTTTGCCACATATTACTAGCTGGGAAACTCTAATTCGCTGCTGCAGAGTTTTCCGTCGATCAAGTAAGCAAAAAATGTGATCGTGCTTACTATTTCTTATATCCCTTTACGCTGACCTAAGTCACATTAATTAGATCCAGCCCGTCAAGAATAAGTGGCGATCCTTATAGCTGCAATACAAAGCGTCATTGCTTTTTCAAATTTCAGAAATAAGTATGGGTCTGTATTTAAGAATTCGCCAGAAACTTATGCTTGTTAATGAGTTTTATTAGTCGAAAACAGATGAAATGGCATTAAAAGTGATTGTTGACTAGTCATATTTCGTAGCATCGTATTAACAACTGAGAGAAAAACATGGATTCGACAACCGTGTAATGATGAGTTGTAGCTGTTAAAATCAATCTTTTTATTCTAGGGACATATAAATGGGCGTTGTCGGTAATTCTGCTATGTCAGCATTTGAGAAACGAGCTGTATTCTCATTGACCAGCTTGTACGCCTTTCGGATGCTCGGCCTGTTTATGGTCGTGCCAGTACTGGTTCTTTACGGTGACCAATATCAAGGCTCAACCCCATTTTTACTGGGTTTGGCCCTTGGTATTTATGGTCTTACTCAGGCTTTGTTGCAAATTCCCTTTGGTGCCATGTCAGATCGCTTTGGCCGAAAGCCAATTATCGCGGCAGGGTTGGTGATTTTCGCTCTCGGTAGCGTAGTAGCGGCATGCTCTGAGACGGTTTATGGTTTGATCCTTGGTCGTGCAATGCAGGGGGCCGGAGCCATCGCTGGTGCGATTATGGCGATGGTGGGAGATTTGACTGGGGAGCGACAGCGAACCAAGGCAATGGCCTCAATAGGAATGGCCATCGGGGTTTCTTTCGCGGTCGCTATCGTACTGGGCCCAGCCATTGCTAACTGGTGGGGCCTGGATGGTATTTTCTGGGTGACTGCAATCCTGGCTCTAGCGGGCATAGGCATACTCGTGGGCTTTGTGCCTCCGGTACCCCGCATGGGTAAATTACCGCCGCTGCCAATTAGCCATGTTTTGTTTCAGGCGGACCTACAACGTTTAAATTTCAGTATCTTCGCGCTGCATTTCTGTTTAATGGCCAGCTTTGTCGTGGTGCCAAGCCTGCTGTTGTCGTCTGTCTCAATTGCCCGCGAGCATCACTGGATGATCTATTTACCCGTTATGCTGTTGTCTTTTGTCTTGATGGTGCCCTTCATCATCTGGGGCGAAAAGAACAGAAAGCATAAAACCCTGATGATCATCGCGGCAACCACAATCCTTGCTTCGCAGTTCGGCTTTGCCTGGGGCGATAACTGGGCTGTGGTTGTGAGCTTGTTAGTGTTTTTTGTGGGTTTTAACTTGCTTGAGGCCAGTTTGCCCTCGATGCTGACCCGTGTTGCGCCGATGCGATCGAAAGGTGCGGCGTCAGGCGTTTATTCCAGCTTTCAGTTTTTGGGTACTTTTGCCGGAGGTACTTGTGGCGGGTGGTTGCTAGGATTTGCTGATCAAGAGATTTTGTTTTACTTGTG
>Ga0105357_10000659_pt1 | contig 18419 bp, 17 predicted proteins | sample GOMGulsemesocosm_4_FD_83660 | JGI IMG/M metagenome (GOLD analysis project Ga0105357, IMG submission 83660) | Methane-oxidizing microbial communities from mesocosms in the Gulf of Mexico - GOM15B Gulf of Mexico | ecosystem: Environmental > Aquatic > Marine > Cold seeps | place: USA: Gulf of...
AGTTACGGTTTACAAAACCCTTTTTCCCATGCTTTCAAAAGGGCGGTTCCAATATTTTCCAAGAGGAATTAGTGAGACTTGGAATGAAGTGTTGGAACGAAAGGAAAGCCACCCTGATTTATCGGGTGAAAACAAAATCGTACTTTATTACCCCTACGTCGTTTATTTCTACGTAAATAAAAATAAACAAAAACTGGCGGACAGAATTGAACGCGGCCTCGACATGGCTCTGGAAAACGGTGACTTTAAAAAGTTATTTCTAAAGTTTCACCAAGCCTCCATAGAGAAGAGCAATTTAGAGAACCGAAAAATGTTTATTCTGAAAAACCCAACGCTTCCGCCCAATATTGAATTTCCGGATACGAGCTGGTGGTTAACCCAATAGGATTTCTCTATTTTAAGCTGTTGCCTATCGAGATAAGATTCCAATTAGTGTGTTAAAGCCAAGCTTTATATTTTTCCAGTTTATCGAGCTGGTATCGACAGGCTGCCCATCTTTCCATGTCTCCAGAGCTTCAATCGTGTGAAGAGTCTCGGGGGCCATTGTTAGGGGATCGGCAGACAGAAACGTAAAATCGGCGCGCTTTCCAATTTCGATGGATCCAATTTCGGCACCCTGCCCCAGTTGGTGTGCGGCGTTGATGGTCATTGCCTGGAGGGCTTGATAGATCGATATTTTTTCATCTTTTCCCGAAATAGACTGCCCAGATCTGGACTGCCTTGTCGTCGCCGTTTGGAGTGTCCGAAATGGATTGATTGGCGTCGATGGGTGGTCTCCATGAAGAGTGACAATGAGGCCTTTATCAAAAGCAGATTTAACAGGCATATAACGAGCCATCCGGTCATCGCCAAAAATTTTGGGCAACGTATCTCCGTAATAAGTCAAATGATCCACAAAGAAACCAACAGAAATATTCAAGTTTTTTGCGCGAGCGAGCAATTCATCCGTGATCAGGGCATTATGTTCGAGCCTGTGGCGCAAACTTGGGTTCGGGTTGTCTTTTTGAGCCTTCGAGATGGCATCAATAACGCTTCGAGCTGCCCGTTCCCCTTGAACATGTGCCGCAATTTGATACCCTTTTGCATGATAATCAGAAATCATGGATTGAAGGTCTGCCGGAGAAAAGTTGAGCGTTCCCTTATGGTTCGCTGGGATGCCTAAGCGTTCTATTGTAAATTTATTGTTTTCATAGGGGGCGTCAACAGCTGCGCCGCCTGTGTAGGGGGAGCCATCCATCCAAAATTTCATGCCCAGAATCTTAAAGTCGTTACTTCCGCCAAGCTCCATTTCTTTGATTTGGGCCTTGAGCAGATACAAATAGCTGCGAAGTGGACTAGCTTTTCTGTCAGCAACTTTTTTGACGAGTCCAATTGCGTCTGAATGACGGCCAACTACGCCGGGAATTCCAATGCTGGTATACCCAGCTTTCGCATATTTATTGTATTGAAGGCGAAGTAGCAGCTCAGTTGCGCTGTCTGGCGCTGGCGGAATTTTTTCAAACATAATTCCAAGAGCGTCTATTTCGCGGATTGTGCCGTTAAGGGTACCGTTTTGATTTCTCACAAACCCATCATGCACTGTTTGGTTTGTATCGGTTGGATCAATGCCAACCGCCGATAACGCTGCGGTGTTTACGTAAGCCTCGTGCATCATTTGTGTCAGAATAATCATCGGCCGTTCAGGGGAGATTTGATCAAGTTCTTCTAGGCTTGGGCGTTCCAGATCTTCAACAGCGGCCGCGTCCCAACCATAGGCAATCAGCCAAGGGGAAATCCCCATACCGTCTGCTGCGTCTTTAAGGGCAGAAATAACACTTATCCGGTTTGGATGGGTGAACCCGCTGACATCAACTGTAGCGCCCAGTAGTGCGGATGCTAGCGGATGTGTATGTGGCTCGATAAGGCCGGGAAGGATAGTTTGACCGGCCCTTTCGATGATTTCCGCATCTTCGTTCGCTTCTCTGAGCTCTTTTAAGTCCCCAACAGCTGCTATAATACCCTTGTCAACCAATACAGCTTCTATCTCAGCGTTGTCTGAACTCATGGGTAATATTGTTGCACCCGCAATAATCACACGATCTGAAATGTTTTTATTTTGGAAAATGAGAAAGGCACTGATAATAGCGAGTGAATTAACGAGTAATATAAGGCTTGAGCGTTTTTTCATTGAGGACTACTTGAGATTAAGAAATAAGGTAACTCAACTTATACTGTTTTTGGATGCAGTCCAATAATAAGGAAAAATCAGAATGATGATGGGCATGTATCTCTTGTCTGCCACTAGAAATAATATGCAATTCTTACCTGTAAATGATCATCGTCACGCGCACTGTATAATGGGTCGGTTGCGGGCTGGTTTGAAAAAACCCGGAGTTCGGCTTCAAACGTGAGGTTGTCATTTATGCGTTTTGTGGCTTCCATCGTATAGCTTTGTGCTTGGGTTTTTGTATCCCATATAACGCCTGCAAGAAATGTTGTGTCGGCTTCGTCGTTTAATGTCGCGCGAAACCCCAGAAACAGATCATTGTCGAAAATGGTTGCAGGTGCTGTGCTGTCACGACCATCATAGTGGAATTCAGCAATCACTCCCAGATCACCGTTGTCGCCAATAGCGCCAAAAAACGTGTATTCCAATCCACCAGATACTGCGACGAAATCATCTCCGTGCCCTTGTCTGTAGATGCTTTCAAGTTTCCACAACCACTCATCATAAGTTGCTTGCACGTCGATGCTTGACTGGTTGATGATATCGTACTGAGGGGCGAGAACAGTCTTGCCGCCGCCTGTGACCTCCGGAATGAAACGAGCTTCACGGCTTGTTCCGTAAAAATGAGCTAACCCAATATCCCAATCGCCGGCAACAACAGCATATCTAAAAGCTAAGTCGGGATGAAATTCTTCCAAATCAGACTCGTAATAGGTGCGATCCGTATCAACAACAAAAGGGGATCTCAGGCGGCCATCAGTGCCTGGGAAAGTGCGTTCCCGAAAGTATGGCATGGCAAAAAAAATAAAATCACCATAGTCGGATTGTAGGCCCAAATTGATCATGGGTTGGCCCAGTTTATCTTCGCCGTCTGTATCCTCTACACCATCAGTTTGGTTGATGATATCAACTAGATGCCGGGATTCTGTTACGCCCCAAAAAACCTTATCAATTCCAATAGTTAAATCCCAGTCGTCGCCTAAATGTAGGTAATTAAGCTCTCGAATGTCAGCATGCGTGCGGCTATCATCTTGAGGGTCAATACGGGCAAATGGAATGAAGTCGATACGATCTGCTCCCTCATTCCACTCAAAGTTCCATTCCAATTGCACAACGGTAGACGGGTTTAGATGCGCATTATTTTGTCCAGAGAGTGCGGGGCTTTCTGTGAATATGCGCGTGTCACCGGCAATAAAACCCGAGAAATCCAGATTCATATCTGCAAGCGCCGTATTAAATGTGGCCGGAACCGCATTGATGATCAACGCGGCCCCTACCATTGCTGAGCGTAAAAGACGAGGCATGGGACTTATCGTACCTTTGATAATTTGCGTTTGGTAAGGTCTGAACCTTTCAGTCCAGTTTGGAAGGCATAGTCACTGTATACAAGTCGGGTTTTCTTACCCGTTTGATGGTTGACCATATACATATTGTGGGCCCGCCAAAATTTGCTCAAATATTGTCTGTACTCCGTAAATTTGAGTGTTTTAAGCAGTGCTCCTTTTCGGTCGTAATAGTCAATTTTCTGTTGGCGATATTCAGCTGTGTCATACCAAACGATCATTTTCGTATAGCCTGAGTTCTCATATGCTGGTGTCTGCTCCAGCACAGAACACTGCAACTCTCCGCAGGCTTCATCATTAAGCCATTTGTAGTTGTATTTCTTCAACTCTTGGGCAGAGAGATCTTCGTATGAAAACTCACTGCCGACAAATGGGCCGGACTTGTTTTTCGACGAAATCTTTTTCACCCGTTTCAGCGCGGGTAAATACAGCCACTGGTCATCAGGTTCCAGAATTTGTGCAAAACTCAGGAATGCAGTTCCTTTAATATCCCGTGGTTTGCTGAAAATAGTCAGACTTTTGTCGCCCACATTGGTGTCAGGCATTTCCAGAGTTTTTATGCGAAGCACCCGCGTGCTTTTTTCGCCGTGACGATTTTCCAAAACCATTTCTAGGTTAGCGCTGGAATCTCCAAACCCTTTGTCTCTAGCGTCCCATTCTTTGGCAATTTCAGCGCCTTTTTCAGAAGGTGAAGTATTGGCAAGCACCGGCAACGACAATGAAGTAACTGCGATCGAGGAAAGGATAAGTGTTCTAAGATGTGTATTTAACATATTGCGTGTTCCTTATTCAGCAGCTTGCGGGGCTGCAAGAGGACTAGATGTATATGATTTCTTGCGATCCAGAAGCATGAGGAGCGGCGGCAACAACAAGAAGTCGACCACCAACGCGATGGCAATTGTTATTGCGGTCAATAAGCCTAAATCTGAATTCACCTGGAAGGCCGACTGCGAGAGAACGGCGAAGCCAAGGAATAGAACAGCTGTCGTAACAAGCAAAGCTTTGCCTACTGTTCTAAAGCTATATCTGACGGCTTCTTCTGCAGTTGCTCCCCGTTCGCGGCGGGCTCTTACGTATTTAGATAAGAAGTGAACGGACGCATCAACAATAAGGCCGAGGGTTGTTGCGGCAACCATTGAGGAGGCCAATCCGATCTGTCCGTATAAGACACCCCACAAACCAAATGCCATAGCAGCGGGAACCAAGTTAGGGATCAGGCTTATCAGCCCGATCCTGACACTGCGGAGCGCAATGATCATTGAGCCGGAAATCAACAAGAAGGCAACCAAAGTTCCAATCAACATAGATTGAATATTGCGATGAGCGATATGCGCGAACATAACTGCAGCGCCGCTGCCCTCCGCAACCATATGAGCGGGAGCGTTGCTGAGCAGCCATTGTTGAGATCTGTCTGCGAGGCTTCGCATTTCGCCGCTCGTCACATTGTCCAGTGTAACAGTCATACGGCTGGCAGATTTATCCACGTTAATCTGACTGTTTAGGTCGAGCCCATAGGGAAGAGAAAGCTCGTACAGAAGAAGATACTGCGCCGCAAGTTCACGGTCATCGGGGAGCAGGTACCATTTTTCCGCATCACCATGCATAGACTTGCTGAGGCGTTTAAGGACATCTGTTAAGGAGTTTACATGAACGACGCCGGGTTGGGCCCGCAACCAAATAGCAAATTTATCAAGGTTTTGTAGATAAACCGGCTCAGAGATGCCGCCTGAATCTTCGCCGTTTATGGAGAACTCCACTTGATAAATGCCCGAGAGGTTTTCGCGGGCGAAATCACTGTCTACGCGGAATGGAATAGAGTCGTCGAAATACTCTACAAAGCGATCATCCAATTCAATGGTACTAATAAGCGACGACATACCTATTGCAATTACACTCATGCTCACCAATAGTTTCGTGCGGTTGGCGACCACGAAATTACCAATTCTATCCATCGCCTCGATTTTGTCAGTTTTCACCTGTTTCACACGCACTGGAATGATCGCGATGAAGGCGGGTAAAAATAGGATGGAATATAACCAAGCGGCAGCAACACCGACGGCGGCCATGTTGCCAAGGTCGTTGAACGGCGGCGCATCTGAAAAGTTCAGGCTCATAAAGCCAATAATCGTGGTGAAACTCGTCAAGAAAACGGGCTGCATATTAATGCGAATGCTTTCGATGATGGCTTGATGTTTCGTGCGACCTGCGCGCATTTCATGGAACATGGATACGAGAATATGAACGCAATCTGCTATGGCGATGGTGAGAATAATTGTGGGTGCCATAGCGGAGGGAGGGGTGAGTTTAACGCCCATATATCCCGCAAAACCCATAGCAGTGATTGTCGATAAAATGGTAACAATAAGTGTGGCAATCGTTCCGCTGAATGAGCGTAAGAAACCAATGAGTGCAACAATGATAATCCCGAACATGATGGGCGTAAGGGTCTGCATATCCAGCATTGAAGCCCGAGGGAACGCATTGCTCAGCGGTGCGAGGCCGGTTATCGCCACTCTTAGTTCAGGATGTTCTGCTTGAATTTCAGCTGCCATCTTTTCTGCGTATTCAACAGCAGAATTCAATGCGATCATGTCATCAGGAGGAAGCTGCAATGTAACTTGAATGGCAGTTGTCGTATTGTCAGGGGAAATTATCCGGTCTGCTAACGCGGGCTCATTTTGGGCTGTTGCAATAATCCGGTTTATTTGACTTTCCGACAGTGAAAGAGCGTTTTCAACAAGATCGGCAACGATCAGATCATCTTCTTCTGCGACAGTGTTTTGAAAGTTGGTGACAGAGTCTACTCGAATGGAATAGGGGATTTGCCATGATTCTACGGTGAGTTTCTGCGTTACATCAAGCCATTTTGGCGTCATTACCAATCCGTCGTTTGGCTTGAGCACAAAGACAATGTTGTCCGTTTTGGTGTAGATGTCTTGGAGACTTTCATAGGCATTTAGTTGCGGGTTTTCTTTGCTGAAGAATACCCGGTAGTCACTCGTGAAGCTTAAATTCTGTGCACCGCTACCGATAGCAACTGCACCAATTACTGTAGCGAAGACAAGAAGCCATCGCCACCGAATTACCCAGTGGGCGTAACGCTCTGCTACGTTTCCAAAAAAATCTGCCATTGTATTTCCCTATTTTAAGGGGTGGCTATTATAAGCCAATATCCCATCTTATTCGGTAAGTAGTCTTTCGGTTCGGCCCAAAATAAGATACTGTCAGAACCAACCTTACGATTGTCAAAGTACACTAGCCGGTGTAGTTTACAATGTATGTAAAAGGAAACTGTACTGTTTAGTGTACTTCGTCACAAAAATGAGAAAAATACGTTATGAGCACTCAAACCGAGCAACTTGAAGTTCCGACAACACGAAGCGAAAAAAAGCGGCAAGCTATATTGGTTGCGTCTTCAGCTACGTTTTTGGAATATGGCTACGACGTGGCGAGTATGGACAAAATCGCCGCGGTGGCAGATGTCTCTAAGCGAACGGTCTATAGTCATTTTAAATCCAAAGAAGATTTGTTCGCAGAAACCATGCTGATGATGTGCACCTCCAAAAGCGTTCAAATTGAGATGAATGTCGATTTGACGGCTCCCATTGATCAAGTGTTGATAAAAATTGGAAATATCTTTTTGGATATGGTGTTTAATCCTGAATCTAGTGCAATGCTTAGGATTCTAGTGGGACAGTCAGATAAATTTCCTGAACTTGGTAAGGTGTTTTTGGATAATGGACCTGATGTCTTGACTGAAATGTTGGGTATCTATTTACGTGAGCAATCCGACCGAAATATTATTGCTATCTCAGATCCAGAAGACACAGCAGGTAGTTTTTTTGCCTCTTTGTTTGGCGTTCACTTTATCACTTTGCTCGCGACGGGTAAAAAACCACCAAGTCAGGCAAAGCGTAAAAAAATGGTCTCTAGTGCGGTGGATCGTTTTCTGCACGGTGTATGTGTTGCCTGATTGAAGCTTGCGATCAAACCAATGTCTTTGGAGTGCACGGCGTTTACGTCTCTTGAAAATCAAAATGTTTTCGTTAAAGTGCTTTCCTTGCAAGTTTTCCGCGCGTAAGTAACGCACAAAAATAAGAGAAGACATTATGAATTTTGATGAAATCGTCAATGGGCGCCGCTCTATCCGTGGATATAAGCCTGATCCCATTCCAAAAGATGTACTGAAAGAAATCATCGAGGTTGCAACGCGCGCGCCCTCGTCAATGAATACGCAGCCTTGGCATCTTCACGTGATTAGCGGCGAACCCCTTAATCGTATTCGTGCAGGCAATACCGAACGTAATTTGGCTGGCGTGCCCCCATCCCGTGAGTTCCGGGTTGAGAGTAAGTACGCAGGTGTGCATCGTGATCGCCAAGTGAAAGTAGCAGTCCAGCTGTTTGATGCCATGGGGATTGAACGCCATGACGCGGAAAGACGGCAAGAATGGGTCCTTCGGGGGTTTCGCCAGTTCGACGCGCCTGTCTCAGTGATCGTGGCCTACGATAAAGAGCTGGAAGGCGATATTCGCCATTTCGATTTGGGCGCTGTAACATACGGTCTGGCACTGGCTGCCTGGAGTAGGGGCATTGGCTCTGTTATCAATAGCCAAGGTATTATGCAGTCGCCTGTTGTTCGTGAACATGCCGGAATACCTGATAATCATGTGATACAGACATCGGTTGCTATGGGCTACCCAGATTATGATTTTCCTGCAAATAGCGTTGTATCAGCACGTCGCCCCGTAGAAGACGTCGCCACATTCGTCGGATTTGAAGATTGATTTCGCAGATTCTATGAATACCTATTGGTCTGTTTGGGGATTGTGAAACTCTTCAAACAGACCCGTTTCCCGTTAATTGTTAGCTTCTGACCGCTCATGCCTTGCTTGCGAGAAGAATTTTTTCGGCCGCCAGTTTTGCACGGCTCGCAGCTTGCTCATCTCCTGCCACATAACGCATAACAATGGCGCCTTCGGCTAGAAGCATTAAGCTGTCTGCCACATCCTCAGGATTTGCGAGGTCAGCATCCTTCGCCAATTTGGTTATATATTTCAAAATTAAATTTTTATGCTCAGCAGACACACCGTGGATTGGGTCATCTGGCGCTGAAAACTCTGCGGATGCATTGATGAACATACATCCAGAAAACTGTTTTTCATTAAACCATTCTGCTAGAGCATCAAAGATCGCGGGAAGCCGTTTGTCCGGTGTATCTCCGATGGTTTCTACTGTTCGCATGAACCAGTTGCGAAATTTCTCATCCCGTCTGCGCAGCGCGGCAAGGATAAGCTCATCCTTTGATTTGAAGTGATTATAAAGTGTCATTCTGGCGACACCTGCAACCTCCAAAATTCGATCTATTCCGGTGGCGTGGAAGCCGTTTTGGTAAAAAAGCTCCAACGCCGTATCAATAAGGTGTTCCCGTTTTTTCGAAGCCATGAGATTCGCTCGTTTCGTCAATTTAAAATAGATCGTTCAGTTTATTATATAGACTGGAAAACCGAATAACCCAAGGATTTACGGCTCCTACAGCAACAATCGTTTGGACGTATAGCACCAGTTTTTAATATATTTGAAGAAAATACTTGATTAGATAGACCGATCTGTCTATTTAATAGTTACACGCTACCCACACCACTAGTGCGAGGACGAAAATGAGCCCTTATAGAAAACTAATAAACCCAATTGAAATCATGGTTTTGGCAACAGCCTTAATTGTTGGCATGACTGTTATGACGGCTGGCATAAGAACGGCAAATTCAGCAGAGGTGTCGCACCTGAAAACCCAACATAAAACGGTTAAAGTCGACGGCATTGATCTCTTTTACCGCGAAGCAGGCCGGCCCGATGCGCCTACGCTTTTGCTGTTGCACGGATTTCCGACGTCGTCGCAGATGTTTAGGAATTTAATTCCTGCCTTGGCGGATAAATACCATCTGGTGGCACCGGACTATCCAGGCTTTGGTAATAGTGCCATGCCGTTGGTTGGTGAGTTTGATTATAGCTTTGATAACTTGGCTGTGATCGTTGACAAGTTCACTCAAAAACTTGGCCTTGATCGCTACAGTCTCTATGTGATGGATTACGGCGCACCTGTTGGTTTCCGTCTTGCAACGACACATCCTGAACGTATTGAATCCTTAATCGTGCAAAACGGAAATGCATATGACGAAGGGTTGTTGACCTTTTGGGATCCCTTCCGTAAATACTGGGAAAATCCGACGGCTGAGACAGCGAAACCACTTGCTGGATTCTTGAATATTGGCGCGACCAAATGGCAGTATACTCACGGAACGAGAAATCCGGATTTGATTAGCCCCGACACTTGGACAACCGATCAGTATTTTCAAGATCGACCAGGGAATAAGGAAATTCAGATGAAGCTGTTTTTCGACTATGGAACGAACCCCGGCAAATATCCTGAATGGCAGGCATATTTCCGGACCCATCAGCCGCGCACTCTTATTGTATGGGGAAAGAATGATCATATTTTCCCTGCCGAAGGCGCCCATCCTTATAAGCGTGACTTGAAAAATGTTAAGTTTCATTTGTTGGATACGGGTCATTTCGCTCTTGAAGAAGACGGTGATGAAATCGCCAAGACTATCCGAGATTTTCTAAAATAATATCTATGAGAAACCCGGAAGCGTGGATCTTATCATACGCTTTCGGATAATTATCCACGGTGACGGAGAATTATGATGACTGAGTTTACGAGTGATATCGCCTTTACCCCGGCGGTTAAACGCATTCAGGAAAAAAAAGGATCTCGCGCAGGCTATGCCCGAATGGAGGCTAAGGGCGGATGGCGAGATGAGGTTACGGAGGGATTGTCAGACTTCATTGCAGAACGGGATTCCTTTTATCTCGCGACGGCTAGTGCAGACGGGCAACCCTATATTCAGCACCGAGGCGGCAAACCGGGGTTCCTTAAAATCGTTAATGATAAAACGCTGGCCTTTGCTGATTTCAAAGGAAACAAGCAGTATATATCTTCTGGAAACTTGAGTGAAAATAATAAGGCGTACATATTTTTGATGGATTATGCCACGCGCAGCCGGGTGAAAATATGGGGCACGGCACGTGTTGTCAATGACAGCACGCAGATTTCAAAATTGGTAGACACAGACTACAACGGTGTCCCCGAACAAGCCATATTTTTTGATATTACGGCTTGGGATATTAACTGCCCACAACATATTACACCGAGGTTTTCAGAAGAAAAAATCGTTGAACTTGTCCAGCCTCTGAAAGACAGAATTGAAGAGTTGGAAGCCCTGCTTAAACAGTGTGAGGAAAAATCATGACTGATCGTCCGCCATATCCGCCATTTGATAAATCGTCGGCGCAACTGAAAGTTCGTTTGGCTGAGGATGCATGGAACAGCCAACAACCGGAAAAAATAGCACTCGCCTATACGCCTGAAAGTGAATGGCGGAACCGCACGTCTTTCATTACCGGCAGATCAGCAATTGAGGACTTCCTCACCTTAAAATGGAAAAAGGAATTAGATTACCGTCTGATCAAGGGGCTCTGGGCTTGGTCAGAGAATAAAATAGCGGTGCGATTTGCCTACGAGTTTCAAGATGCCAGCAACAACTGGTTTCGGGCTTACGGGAACGAAAACTGGGAATTTGACAAACAAGGACTAATGGCGCGGAGATTTGCGAGCATTAATGATGTGGCAATTGACCAAAAAGATAGAAAGTTCCTATGGCCTTCTGGTCGGCGCCCAAATGACCATCCCGGTTTGTCTGAATTAGATCTCTAAGTGATCCACATTTTTCCAGTAAGCCCTAACGGGCTGTTTAAAGCATAACTTGAGATCTATTTATGTCGTACAGTGTGCTTACCGTATCAATGTTAATCACATCAGCGCTGGCGCCAACAGCGAAAATTTTGCCAGCGTCTAATAGGAGCGCCTGATCCGTCATGCGCTTGGCCAGTTGTAAATCATGTAAGATGACAACCACTGCAAAGTTCTTTTGTGACGCCAGAGTTCTGCAAATATCGAATAGCATAAACTGGTGTTTTAGATCGAGTGCTGACGTGGGTTCGTCTAAAAACAGAATGCAATCCGTTTGATCCCAGAGCTGGGCTAGAATACGCGCCATATGAACGCGTTGTTGTTCGCCGCCAGATAGTGTCGAAATGAGCCGTTCTTCTAGGTGGGAAACTTCGGTTAATTGCATGGCTTCACGGGCAATATCATAGTCTCGCATATCCTGCCCAACACCGGAAAATTGTCCACGCCCCATGGCGGCGACTTCTAATGCTGTGAAGGGGAAGTTTATTGAGACACTTTGGGTTAAAACTGCGCGGATGGCGGCGAGATCAGTTAAGCTGAAGGATGCAAATGCCTGTCCCATCAAGGTGATATTTCCTCGGGTCGGTTTTTCGTACCCAGAAAGACATTTCATAAGGGTCGATTTTCCCGCGCCGTTGGGACCTAGAATTGCAAAGATCTCTCCTTGTTTGATTTCGAGGGATACTCGGTCGAGTATTGTTTTTTCGCCGATGGAAAAATTGAGATTTTCTGCCTTTAGCATGTCTAGTTACCGCTGCTGTTTTGTTTGATTAAAAGCCAGAGGAAAAATGGGCCGCCAACAAGGCTGGTCAATACGCCAACCGGCAGCTCTGATGGTGCTACCAACGTTCTTGCAATAGTATCCGCTAAGAGGAGTAGGGCCGCCCCTAGAAGTGCGGACGCCGGTATCAGCAACTTATGATCGGCCCCAAATAGAAGCCTGATCAGGTGAGGTACAACAAGGCCTATAAAACCAATAATGCCGCTCACAGCAACTGCTGCGCCAACACATAGGGCAGACGTCAGGATGATGGTCCGCTTAAGTTTATGCGTATCAACGCCAATATAGGCAGCGTTTTCCTCTCCAAGCAGCAGTATATTTAGCTCCCGAGCTTTTTTTGTTAAAAACCACATGCTTGGCAGAATTATTGATAAACAGACAAGAACGGGCTCCCACATTGCGCCGCCCAAACTTCCCATGGTCCAAAAAGTCATGGCCCTCAACTGTTGATCATCACTTATGAAGGTGAGAAACCCAGTTCCAGCGAAGGTAAGGGCATTAATTGCAATACCGGCAAGCAACATGTGGGTAACCGAAAAGACGCCAGTTAGACGTGACATGCGTAAGATAACCAGGCTTGTAATCGTACCACCGACGAAGGCTGCGATCCCGAGGCTATATAAACCCAGGAAACCGTATGCAGGGCCGATGACCACAATCATGCAGGACACCGCAAGTGCGGCACCGCCAGTTATGCCAATGAGACCCGGATCCGCAAGAGGGTTTCGAAATAATCCCTGCATTGCGGCCCCGGATATGCCAAGAGCTGCGCCGACGACCACTGCCAATAAAACGCGTGGCAGGCGAATGGAAAATAAGATCGTTTGATCAAACTCGGGCAAGCTGAAAAGCAGTATATCGCTCAAACTTAACGAAATAGCACCAATGGTTGATGACACGAGAACCATGAGGCCGAGCATGAGTGATAGAAGAGTGAGAATAACAAAATTATTTTGCTCACCTTGCTTGGGAACACTAATCCAGCGTCCCACAACAGCTTTAATCATGGGCGTTCAGTCTTTCATTAAGCTCTAATGCTGCCGCGGCTGAGCGCGGACCGAAGCCCAGCAACAAAAGCCCATCCATATCAATTACATTTTTAGATTTTGCCGCCGGAGTGAGCGCGAGGCCGGGGAGTTTGAATAAGGCGTCTTTGCCGCCAATTTGCTTTAACGTTCTGCTGGTAATCAAGATGACTTCAGGCGCAAATTTTACGACAGCTTCAGGGGATATGGGTTTGTATCCGGCGTAAGCTGCAGCCACATTTATCCCGCCGGCTATTTCGACAATACTATGTGCGGAAGTCTTGCTTCCCGTAGCCATTGGTGTCGAACTTCCGTGGTTCATAATAAACAACACTCGTGGCCTCGTCGTTTGTTTCGAAGTTGCGGCTTTAAGGCGCGCTAATGAGGCATCAAAACTCTCAACCAAATCTGTTGCGGCCGTCATGGCATCAAGTGTTTGACCAAGTGCCAATATGTTTTCACGTGTCTCTTTAATGGATTTCGCCGATTTAAAGTGACGTATCTGAACGCCCGTCGACGCTATCTGTTTTATGACCGATGGGGGGCCGGCATCTTCTGTTGCGATTATTAAGTCTGGCTTTAATGATAAAACACCCTCTACAGACAGGGCTCTTTGATATCCTGTTTTAGGAAGTCTCGCCGCTGCGGGAGGGAAGTAGCTGGTTGTGTCACTCCCCACTAGGCTAGCGCCGTGCCCAATGGCATATATGGTTTCGGTCAGAGCACCGCCAATGGACACAATTCGTCGATCGGATTGCTGGGCATGGCTGACATTAATAGATAAAACCAAAAAGATTGTGCTGAGGATAAATTTCATCATTTTGTCTCTTGTTGCATCAAAATGTTCGCCGCCTTGATGCCCTTTAATTGGAGGAATGTGAGGACGTTCAAAAGTCGTTCTATGGAGACTGATTTATCTCCTGCTAGGACGAGCTTATGCTCCGGTTTCGCATCTAACGCCCGTAAAAGGTTCGGTTTTAATTTCTCTAAACTCGTCACAGGTTGGCCATCGACCGCATAACCCTTCGTGCGGATTTCGAGCATGATGTGCTTTTGTGGCGGCGCGGGCGTGGTTGCCTTGCTAACACTGTTGGGGAGCGTCAGATCAAGAGATCTGTATGATGCCCCGGCAGACAGAATGAAAAAAACCAATAGAATGAACAAAATATCCAGCAGTGATGTTAAATCTGGAATTGACGAGATTTCCGGCTCATTGGAATTGGTGTCGTCTAACGTGATCATGAGGCAACTCTATTTGTCTGAGCGATATTGTCGCCAGTATCATTTTTGAAATAATTCAAATCAAAATTAAGCGACAGGGCATTCAGGGATGACAAAATATTGCCCAAAACCTTGGCTCGCCATGCCGTTAAAAAACTAACTGCAATTACAGCAGGCAGGGCAATCATTAGACCAATAGCAGTCGTGAGCAAAGCTTCCCACAAACCGTCCGCTATCATGTTTGGAGTGACAGGGTTGGTTGTAATAGCGATCACTCGAAACGCATCAATAATGCCAAGAATGGTTCCCAATAGGCCGCATAACGGGGCGAGGGCCGCAATGAGACGGAGTATATTTAATCCGCGATCATAGGGCGCCCTTGCTTTGCCAAGCTCCAGAGTTACGACCTCATCACGCAAGTTTCGCGGCTGATTTTTATGAGATAATAATATGGCGGATAGGTTTTTGTGGAGTTGCCCATGATTAATGCTCGTGGTGAGAACAAAGACCATACGTTCAAACAAAATCACGGTTGCCAGAATGGAGCAGCCCAATAGTGGCCACCCCATAATACCAAGCTTATAAAAAATCTCAGGCAGCATTTGATAATTTCTTTGCTGGAAGACGCGCGACTATTTCACGCCAAAGCTCTAATTCGGGATCACCAGGTTTGCGTTTCCCAAATAACGTTGTGATGATTTCTCCGCCTTTATCAAACAGCTCAACTGCTGTCACAAGGCCGTCCTCAGTTGGTTTTTTTGTAACCCAAGCCCGAGCGATATCATCTTCGTTTAAATGTAAATTGAACATCGGATCGAGGACATTGAACCAGTTGTCAAAATCCACCAGTTTTTTAACCGTGCCAGTATGAATTTGAATGCAGCCACGGTTACCAACGAAAACCATGATTTCACAGCCGCTATCCCGTGCAGATTCCATCACATCTCTCACTGAAGACAAAGGCACTTCGTAGGCAAAGTCTTCACCGATTTTTCGGAAACCTTGTTCACGTCCGACACCAAATTTTTTGAGCATAGGGAAAAAGGCATGAGTGTCTTTCAAGGCTTCCCACGATGCTCTGAAACCTTGCCAGTCAATTTCACTGTCGGGGCGATCGCTTTGCGCGGTAGAGTATTGTTCGATTTCTATCGAAGAACCTTGATTATCTGATTTGAAGTTATCCAATAACGCTGCATAGGCAACGTCTATGGATTTATTCGTCATGTATATTTTGTGAAGTGCGGTCCCTGATTTATCGAAAAATTGTATGCTTTTTCTGACGCCAGTTTTTGTATTTTCAAATACCGCAAAACTATGGGCCCAATGCATCATGAAAAGCCGTAAATCAATATCTGGATTTACAAAGATGCCAGTTTTCATTTTCCCATGGGTGTGAAACTGGGCGTTGTTGTAAATGCCTTTGCGCTCATGAACACAAGATTGATTGCGGGTGAGCGCCATAACTTCCCCAAGAAGATGGATTTCTGCTAAAATTTCTTCTGGCTTATTATTCAAACGAAGAACGCCGTCACCGATCTGGCAAACCAAAAGCTCGGCTTCAGATACTTCCAGAATCTGAGCAGCATTTCGAATGCGCATTTCGGGATTTTGGGCCTTTAGTTCGGCGTAACTTGTTTTTAGGTCTGTGACTGTGGACTGCATTGTATACTCTCTTTCAATTAATGACAAAACGGACGGGGACACGAACCCAACTTTGGATTTTCTGTCCGTTGCGTACCAAAGGCTCGAACTCCCATTTTTTTACGGCTGAAATCGCGGCTTTATCCAGGAGCCGATGACCGGAGGACTTTTCAATCTTCAAAGATTGCGGATGGCCGTTAGGTAAAATCAGCGCAGCAAGGGTAACCACACCTTGCTGGCCAAGTTCAAACGCGCGCCTTGGATATCGCGGGGCTGTCCGTTTTCTATAATTGGCTTTGTGGATAACTGTAGATGCGTCCTTGCCGTTGCCTTTGTCTGCTGCGGCTGGATTTGATTTGGCGCCAAATGTGGCCTGGATTTTCGGAGGTGCTACTCGGGCGGGTGACCGTTCGATCGGTGTTTTAAGTACCTGTATAATTTTCGGTACAGGTTTCTGACTAATTTTTGGAGTTTCGCTAATGGGATTTTGTACGATAGGCTTACGCATAATGACGCGCGGCGTTGGTACAGAAGACCTTGAGATAACCGGTGTTTTAGGCTTAGGAGCGAATATTTTGTCTGTTGCGTTTGCTTTTACAAGTATCTTCGTGACGGAAGGCTCTTGCTGCGCCTGAACCACTTTAGGCTGAGATTTGGCTACTCTAATTGGAGTGGTTGTGGGCTCGATTGCAGGAGCGGCGATGGATAAGATCGTTACTTTGATCCGGTCAACCGATGGAAATTCAATCACTTTGGATGATACGTCAAAATAGGTCAGTGCATAGATATTCGCCAAGCACGATAGAGCGAGTAACCCGCTCCATCGTCCAATATTGGTAATATCTATGCGATGAGCGACTACCATTTGTAAGACACTCTGGCGGCAAAGTTTCGGCCTTCTTCAGGAAGGGCAGCGAAGCGCTTGACGTAACGTTTGTCAAAGATGTTTTCGATACCAAAATCTAGAGTTACATTTTGGAAAGTGCCGTCTGACGGGGCATATCGATAATATAGATCATGCAGACCATATCCGGCACTTGCCACGTCACCAGAGCCAACCTTGTCGTTTGCATCAACAAGTTTTGTCCGCCACCCAACGGTCGAAGACAAATCGGACATGACATAACTAATGTCTGATGTGAAAGTGAGCGGGACATTGTTTGACAGGTATTCGCCTGTATCTCCGTTTTCGGCTTCTACATAGGAGGCTCCAAATTTTGCGGTGACAGCTTGAATGCTATATCCAGCCTCCACTTCCCAGCCCCATAATTTGGCGTTATCAATATTGGAATTGTCAGTGGTACCGCCAAAGACATCGACTTCTTGTGTTATGAAGTCTTTTCCTCTGCTCATGTGGATCGCGCCTTTTAGCTGCAGTTTGTCATTATCGCTGACTAGGCCGTCAAACTTAATACCGGTCCCAATTTCCAACGTCGTAACTGTCTCTGGTTTAAGGTCTGGGTTAGACACGAAGAAGTTATCTGGAACAGGGCCGCCACCTGGAAAATGAAGTCCCGATGGATAGAGTTCGGTCATGTTAGGCGCGCGGAACGCTTGTGCTAAGCTACCGAAGAACACAAGGTTTTCTGTGGGGTTGTAGCTCAGTGCGAGTTTCGGTGAAATCGCGCTCTCGTTCTGGCTGTTTCCTGTTTCGTCTTCACTTCGGTAATTATCAAAGCGTGCGGCAGGGATTATAAGGAATTTCCCGACACCAGTTTCAAACGAGATTTCATCTTGAATGTAAGCGCCCATGCTAATGGCTTGTGCATTTGGAACGCCAGGACGTGTGCCGTCACCAGTTGCCGTGCTGGTTCCATTCTGTGTGTCTTGGTAGATCTCTATGCCGTAAGAGATGGTTTGCGAATGCGCGCCTGAATATTCAAATTTACTTTGGTTGTCCGCTGTGAAGCCCAGTGTTGTCAGCTCTCGAACTTGAACGCGGCCTAGGTTGGATCCGCTTATGTCTTCTTCTTCAACATCGGTATTGTTGACGTAGGCATGTAGTTTTAAGTTTAGCCAATCATTGTCCGGATTTTCGTATATATACCGGGCGCTTAACTGGTGATCGCTAACTTTTTTATCCAAGAGCGGATTTGAAGTTGAGATGGATCCTGCGCCGTTATTTGGTTCTTGGCCCTCATTATTACTGCCTTGATATTGAAGTTTAACAGTGTGCCAATCGGCCGCTGTAACGCCAGCCTTTAGAAGAGTAGAAATGAGATTATCTTCGGTCGCCAATTCATCTCCGCCGCCGACCCTAATATCATCAGAGGATCGGAAACTAATACTTCCAAGGACGTCAATATTTTCTGCTCGGCCATATGAGGTGATCGTCGAGGATAGTTCATTGTTTCCACTTCTGTAGCCTGCCGAAGTGGTCGTTCCAAAACTC
>Ga0105357_10000660_pt1 | contig 18408 bp, 16 predicted proteins | sample GOMGulsemesocosm_4_FD_83660 | JGI IMG/M metagenome (GOLD analysis project Ga0105357, IMG submission 83660) | Methane-oxidizing microbial communities from mesocosms in the Gulf of Mexico - GOM15B Gulf of Mexico | ecosystem: Environmental > Aquatic > Marine > Cold seeps | place: USA: Gulf of...
GCTCGCGGGTTGGTGTTAATATTAATACCCGAGGAAAGCCCGGCTGTGTACGAGGGTAGTCGAGTAAGTGTTGAGCAATAGGTAACAAAAATGCAGCTGTTTTGCCCGTGCCTGTTGGCGCAGAAGCTAGGATGTCTTTTCCTACCATGGCTTTTGGAATAACCAATTCTTGAATAGAGGTTGGTTTTTTATAGCCCAGTTCTTTAATACTGGCTAATAATTCTGAGTCGAGATCAAATTGCTCAAACATAAGGGGTTTCACTAAGTTGGGGATTTTCTATAGAGGCGATAATTATAGTGGTTTTAATGGCAGCTGTAACTACTTTATCTTGTTACTCATTATGGATAACTTGATATTTTACTTTTCACTGTACTCAATTAAAATTTGTTCACACCAATGATCTATGCGATCTTCACTGAGATCATATTGATTATCTTCATCAAGTGATAAGCCAACAAAATACTCACCGTTTTCAGTTAATGCTTTTGATGCGGCGAATTCGTATCCCTTATTTGGCCAATATCCAATCAGTTGCGCATCTTGTGCTATCACCTGTTCATGTAGCATACCCAATGCGTCTTGAAACCAATCTGTGTAACCTATTTGATCACCCATACCGAATAATGCAACCGTTTTTCCTCTAAGGTCTAAGGTATTAATATCGAGCCAAATAGACTCCCAGTCTTCTTGAAGTTGGCCGAAATCCCAAGTGGAAATACCGAAAATAATAAAGTCATAATCAAGGCAGTTAGCAAGCGGAATCTCTTTTATATTGTGTAGCTCAACTATATCAGCACCTATGACTGCTTGAATTTTTTCAGCTGCAATTTCGGTATAGCAAGTGGTAGAACCGTAGAATAAACCAATTTCCATGAAAGTTTGCCTAAAAAGAATAGAAGTAGATAATTACTAAAGATTTTAACAAAATCATTTAGTACAATTCAATTTAATGTTGCAAAATTGCAGAGACGATTGTAATTTCACGCTATTAAAGCGGTCTGTATTAATAATATAATTAGCAATATGGTCATTAACTGAAGATTTAGGAATTAAAGTATGTTTAAAAAAGTTTTGGTGGTTTGCAGTTTGGTTATTGCAGCAATGAGTGTTTTCTTCTTCACTAATGAGCAAGCCGTTGCGAACATTTCACAAGTACCAAGTACGCTAGCTAAGCCCGCTGAATTAGATCCCACACAATTAAATATTGATTTCTTAAAAGCTAAAATTAAAGCTAAGTTAGGGCTAACGGTGGTTAAAGTGGAAAAAACGCCTGTTCCAGGAATTGCTTTATTAATAACGGATCAAGGCTTATTTTACTCAAGCTTTAATGGTGATTACTTTATTCAAGGTAAGGTTTATAGTTTAGTAACAGGTGTGACTGACTTGGCGAAACAAAGTTTAGCGAAAATGCGTTTAGAAGGTGTTGAAAAGTTTAAAGGCGATATGATTATTTATAAAGCTAAAGATGAAAAATATGTAGTGACAGTTTTTACTGATATCACCTGCGGTTATTGTCGTAAAATGCACAAACAAATGGATGATTATAACGCCCGGGGTATCACTGTTCGTTATCTAGCTTATCCTCGTGCGGGTATCAAAGATCGTCTAGGCAATTATACTGACGGTTTTAAAGACTTACGCTCGGTTTGGTGTAGTGAAGACCCTAGTGCAGCAATGACGAATGCTAAAAATAGCAAAAATATTAGCTACCGTGTCTGTGATAAACCCATTGAAGCTGAGTTTGATTTTGGCCGTCAAGTGGGTGTTAATGGTACGCCTGCTATTATTTTATCAACAGGTATGATGGTGCCGGGATATCAGCCGCCAGCTCAATTAGAAGAGTTATTACAAACGCTTTAGTTGTTAAATAAATTCACATTAAAAAATGCACTTCTAAATAAACATGTACCTATGAATAAACAAATTATCCGCCGAAAAAAAATGGCCATTGATCATTTGCCTACTAGTTTACCTGAGAGTATCAGGCAGATTTATGCGAGTAGGGGGGTTGAATCTGCACGTCAGCTTGAGCTTAAGGTTAGTAATTTACAAGGGCTTAACTTACAAAGTGATTTACAAAAAAGTTTACATGAAAATGATGACACTTTAAAAGGTTTAGATGATGCTTGTCAGTTATTACATGCAGCCTTAATAAATAACACTACTATTGTTATTGTTGGCGACTTTGATGCGGATGGTGCGACGAGTACCGCCTTGATGATGGTAGCGTTAACCCTAATGGGTGGTGTTAATCATTCTTTCTTAGTGCCTAATCGCTTCGAATATGGTTATGGTTTAACGCCCGAAATAGTTGATATTGCCGCACAACAAGGCGCACAAATGTTAATAACTGTTGATAATGGTATTAGCTGTGTTGCCGGTGTAAATCGCGCTAAAGAGTTAGGTTTACAAGTACTTGTCACCGATCACCATTTGCCCGGGCATGAATTACCCAAGGCTGATGCTATTGTTAACCCTAACCAAGTGGGTTGCCCATTTCCAAGTAAGTCACTCGCGGGTGTCGGTGTTGCTTTTTATTTGATGTTAGCATTAAGAAGTTATCTTAGAAGTAAAAACTACTTTGTTGAGCACAATATTAACGAACCCAACATTGCACAATTACTTGATTTAGTTGCTTTAGGGACGGTAGCTGATGTGGTATCACTTGATGCTAATAATCGCATTTTAGTTGACCAAGGGTTAAAGCGAATTCGTGCAGGGAAAACACGCCCTGGTATTCAGGCGCTAATCGAAGTTGCTAAAAAAAATCAACAACGCTTAGTTGCGTCAGATTTTGGTTTTGCTTTAGGACCAAGAATCAATGCCGCAGGGCGGTTAGATGATATGTCCTACGGCATTAATTGTTTATTAGCACCAGACTTAACGAGTGCACGTGCTATGGCATCTGATCTTGATGATTTAAATAAAGCGCGCCGCGAAATAGAGCAGGGAATGCAAGCTGAGGCGGAAACTATTTTTAAGCAGCTTGATTTTTCAGAAGATAATTTACCCAATGCTATCGCCTTATACCAACAAGACTGGCATCAAGGTGTTATTGGTATTGTTGCTGGGCGGTTAAAAGAAAAATATCATCGTCCTTGTATTGTTTTTGCTAAAGGTAGTAGTGATGATTCTGTAAATGTTGAGTTGCAAGAAATTAAGGGCTCAGCTCGTTCAATTCCTGGTTTACATATTCGTGACTTGTTGGAACGTATTGACAGTCAACATCCTAATCTCATTATCAAATTTGGTGGTCATGCCATGGCGGCGGGCTTGTCAATTAAACAGCAAGACTTTGAAAGGTTTCAAACCTTGTTTAATAATTTAGCGGGTCAGTGGCTTAAAGCTGAAGACTTACAAAGCATTATATTATCGGATGGAGAATTGGCGCTTAGTGATTTAACGCTAACATTTGCCGAGCAATTACGAGAGGCGGGTCCTTGGGGGCAAAACTTTCCTGAGCCGTTATTTGACGACACCTTTAAATTGGTACAGCAACGTATTGTTGGCGAAAAGCACCTTAAAATAGTGGTGGAAAAACAAGGGGAAGTCTTTGATGGTATTGCCTTTAATATTGATGTTAAGGCTTGGCCAAATGTACAAGCAAAATGGGTACATTTAGCTTATCGATTAGATGTTAATGAGTTTCGCGGTAAACGTACAGTGCAATTAATGGTAGACAACATGACTGTTGTGGAGTGTTTTGTTAACTAAAGGTATAAATAAAAAACGTAGATAATCGCTCATCTACGTTAATAATATAAAAGTTATCATGCGATACTTTTATATTTAGTACATGTGCTGACCACCATTAATAGATAAGGTAGAGCCAGTACAGAAACCTGCTTCATCAGCCACTAAAAACAATACAGAACGAGCAATATCTTCTGGCTCGCCTAAACGTCCTACGGGTATTGTTTTAATGATTTTCGCTAAAACATCTTCAGGTACAGCGCGAACCATATCTGTTGCAACATAGCCTGGTGCAATCGCATTTACCGTAATGCCTTTGCCTGCACCTTCTTGTGCGAGTGCTTTAGTAAAGCCGTGGATACCAGATTTAGCCGCTGCATAGTTCACTTGCCCATATTGGCCAGCTTGACCATTAACAGATCCAATATTTACAATGCGTCCAAAAGAACGTTCTCTCATCCCTTCAATAACGGCACGAGAGGTATTGAAACAAGAAGATAAGTTAGTTTGAATAACTTTATTCCATTTCTCGAAGTCCATTCTGTGCATGGTGCCATCTCTGGTAATACCGGCATTGTTTACAAGAATTTCGATAGGTCCAACTGTAGACTCTATATCATTAACACTCTTAGTTACACTTTCAAAATCTGACACATCAAATTTAGAGGTTTGAATACCAGTACGTTCTGTAAACTCTTTAGCTGCTTCATCATTGCCAGCATAGTTCGCTATTACAGTATAACCATTATCTTTCAACATAACGCTAATCGATTCGCCTATGCCACGTGTTCCGCCTGTTACTAATGCAATACGTCCCATATTTGTACTCCTTGTTGTATTTATTATATATTTAGAAGCTTAATATGTATTGAGCTTTCCAGTTCGATATCCATCATATATCAAGCTTAATCATTCAACTATTAAACTAAAGTAGGAGGGCGAGTTTTTATTTATATTTTTTTGTTATAAGTTATGTATCTTTACTTGTTGTAGTCCGTATATCTTGTTTACGTTGAACGTGTATTTATTAAAATAAAGTTGAAGTGTTTAGTTAACATTAGTAAGCGATCGTTATATCCTATAAATAATAAATTAACTAATGGAATGAGAATATGACACAGAAAAAAACAGCTTTAGTAACAGGTTCCGTCAGCGGTATCGGCTTAGGGATTGCAAAAGATTTAGCTAAGCAAGGTTATAAAGTCCTTATTAGCGATATTAACTTAGCTGTGGCTAAAGATGTAGCTCAAAGTATTAACCAGTCGGGAGGAGATGCGTTAGCATTTAAACTTGATGTCACTGATCAAGCTGATATTGATAATGTTATTGCTCATGCTGATGAGTTTAATAATCGTATTGATATTTTAGTGAATAATGCTGGTATTCAATATGTTTCTAAATTAGAAGAATTTCCAGCAGATAAGTGGCAATTGATTACTAATGTATTATTAGTTGGTCCAGCGATGATGACCAAAGCAGTACTACCGTTAATGCGAACTAACAATTTTGGTCGTATTATTAATATTGGCTCTTTACATGGTTTAGTTGCGTCTCCATTCAAAAGTGCTTATGTTGCAGCTAAACACGGAATTATTGGTTTTTCTAAAGTTATTGCGTTGGAAACTGGTGATCAAGATATTACTATTAACACCATTTGCCCTGCTTATGTAAAAACCCCATTGGTTGAGAAGCAAATTTCAGATACCGCTAAAGAACATGGTATTACTGAAGAAGAGGTTGTTAATAATATTATGTTGGCGCCAATGCCGAAAAAAGCGTTTATCGATATAGAAGAAATATGTGGTTCAGTCAGTTATTTAGCGAGTGATGTCGCTAAAAATATGACAGGGCAAACCATGGTGTTAGATGGTGGCTGGGTAGCAAGATAGTCGAGTTGTTTAAACCTAAATGTACAAATAAATAATCAAAAAAAGTAGATTTGATAAAACAAATCTACTTTTTTATTTACTAAACAATTTCTCTCATTAGAGAATTAGTTATGCTTCTTAATAAACTCAGCAATACTAGGCGCTATTCTGTTTCGGAAAGCAGAACCACTAAACGTGCCAAAATGACCTACACCTTCAAAAACTTGGTCCAACTTGTTTTTATTTGGAATACCAGAACATAAAGCATGTGCAGCTTGGGTCTGGCCTATTGAACAAATATCATCATTCTGCCCTTCAATAGTATGTAATGCAGTATCCGTTATTACTGATAAATCAATAAGCTCACCATCGTAAGACATTTTACCATTGGCTAAATCTTGATTTATAAAAACACGGTCGATAGTTTCTAAATAAAACTTACCATTCAAATCTAATACCGATAAATATTCATCATAAAAGTTACGGTGACTATTAGATTGCTCTTCTTTTCCATTAAAAACATCGGAAAAATAATCTTTATGTTTCTTTACATGACTTTCCATATTCATTGCTATAAAAGAGCTTAACTGAATAAAGCCAGGATAGACTTTTCTACCTGCGCCAGCGTATCGATTAGGCACAGTCATAATGACATTATTTTCAAACCAACTTAAATCTTTCTCACTTGCATATTTATTGAGCTCGTTAGGATTGATACTGGTATCAATAGGGCCCGCTACTATGGTAAGAGACTTAGGTGTTACAGGGCTTTTTTCTTTAGCCAATACAGCAGTTGCTATTAGCGCTTGAACTGCAGGTTGACAAACGGCTAATACATGGGTGTTTCCGCCTATTTCTTTCAAAAAATCGACCACGTAAGTTACATAATCATCAAAACTAAACTCACCTTCAGATAAAGGCACATTTTTAGCGTCTAGCCAATCTGTAATGTAAACATCATGATCTACAATTAAACGCTCTATTGTTGCTTTTAATAAAGTTGCATGATGTCCCGAAAGTGGAGCAACCACAAACAGTTTAGGCTTTTGAACCTTCGTCTCTTGTTTAAAGTGAATTAAATCACAAAAAGGTTTTTTTAACATAACTTGTTCGGTGATATTAACCGTTTCACCTTCAACTATTGTTGTTTTAATGTTAAAAGGTTGTTTATCGTAAACTTTAGTGTGATGGAAGGCCGTATCAAGTCCTGCGCTGATGCTTTTACCGAGTAAGGTCTTTGCAAAAGGGTTGTAGGGATTATTTATTAATGTTTGACTCAACCCGATAAAACCATTCATCATTTCGGCGGAGCGACTATATAGATCGTAACTTTGATACATCATGTGTTTTATCCTTCAGATAAATTTTCAACTTGTTTTATCTTTTGTATTGAGTTTAATGTTTGGATAGGTCAATACATTAATACTACAGGTTGATTCGTTTACGTTAATTAAGGTTCTTATTTCACTTGTAAGCGTTAATTAATCATCCTATTTTATTTTTACTCTATTCTATACTGCGGAGCAGCAAATAGATTTGAAACGAGTATACCTAGCAAAACTATATTGGTCAATAACTTCTTGCTGCACCGCATCAAAAGTAAATATATCTACGGTATTACTACATGCAGGCTTGTACTATATGTTAATGTTTAACCCTGGTGTAATGTTGATAGTGCAATGCTGATAGACTAAATGACTAGTAAATAAATACTGAATAAATTTGTATATCATTGCGATTGTTTGTAGATTAATAAAAGCAATATTTTTTATAATTTTAGGCAGCTTTTAAACGTAAAATAAATGATAACTATATCAATTACAAGGGCATATTATGAAGTCGAGTGATCAGAAAGAAGTAGCTGATTTTTTAGAGCAATATTCAGAAGTATTTAACGACATGTTTAAACAGGTGTTAAGTGGGACTGACACAGAAAATTTAAATTCAATGTTAGATTCAGATAAGTTGTCTGAACTTTTATCTCAAGGGGTAAAAGTTGATACTGCCGAGTTATTAAGCAAACAAATGTCTTTTATGACTCAGCAAGCCGAACTTTGGCAAAATGCGACTAAAGCATTGCTCGGTTCGAAAGTGGATTCCGTAATCTCTGAAAAAAGTAATGATAAAAGGTTTAAAGACAGCGAATGGAATGAAAACCCTGTTTTTAACTATTTAAAACAGTCTTATCTTCTAAATTCTAACATGCTACAAGATACGGTTGATAGTTTACATTTCGATGATCCTAAAGCTGAAGAGCAAATTAAGTTTTATACTCGACAATATATTAGTTCTATTTCTCCAAGTAATAATGCATTAACGAACCCAGAAGTTTGTCGGGACATATTAGAATCGAAAGGTGAAAACCTTATCAAGGGGCTGCAAAATTTTATGCAAGACTTACAAAATAGTCCTGCTGATGCCCTTAAAATCAATCAAACTAATGTAGATGCATTTACTTTAGGGGAAGACTTAGCTTACACCCCAGGTGATGTGATTTACCAAAATGACTTGATGCAACTTATACAGTATACAGCGACTACTAAAAAAGTGAATAAAGTCCCTTTATTACTTGTACCACCTTTTATTAATAAGTATTACGTCTTAGACATGGATGATAAAAAGTCATTAATAAAATGGGCTGTAGATCAGGGGCATACGGTATTTGTCATTTCATGGGTAAATCCAGACAAAACACTTTCTCATAAAGGCTTTAATGACTATATGAAAGAAGGACCAATCGCCGCACTTGATGTTATTGAAGACTTAACTAAATCAAACAAAGTGAATGTTGCGGGTTATTGTATTGGTGGAACGTTGTTAGCAACAACCCAATCATATTTATTGGCAAAAGGTGATACTAGAATAAATTCATTGACCTTTTTAACAACACTATTAGATTTTTCAGAGCCGGGTGAAATGGGTGTTTATCTTTCTGAGAAAATGTTGCCTTTCTTGAAAAAAGATATTAAAGAGAAAGGAGTATTAGATGGTCGTGTCCTTGGTTTAGCGTTTAGCATGCTGCGTGAAAATAGCTTATTTTGGTCGTATTTTGTTAATAATTACCTAAAAGGTAAAGATCCTGCGCCGTTCGATATTTTATACTGGAACAGTGATTCATCAAACTTACCAGCAGAAACCTTTGATTTTTACATGACAAATACTTATCAACATAATAACTTGATAAAAGATGGCGCTGTTGAAATTGAAGATGTACCTATTGAACTAAGTAAAATTGAAACACCAAGTTATTTCTTAGCGACAATTGCAGATCACATTGTTTTATGGCAAGCATCATACAAAGGAGCGAAGGCGCTTTCAGGGCCTACAAGATTTGTTTTAGCTGGCTCTGGCCATTTGGCGGGTGTGATTAACTCCGTGGAACATGGTAAATACCCTCATTGGGTTAATGACGAACTTTCTGACACTGCAGAACATTGGTTCGAAGGCTCCACTAAAAAAGAAGGTTCTTGGTGGGCAGATTGGGAAGAGTGGATTGTACCTCAATCAGGTGGGCAAGTAGTAGCACGTAAACAAGGTTCTAAACAATATGCAAGTATTGAAGCGGCCCCTGGAAGTTATGTTAAAAAACGTATTTAATATAATTAATAGGTAACCCCCTATTTTGGGATCATATTGTTAATCTGATAATTAAAAGAAAAGCGACCTAAATGGTCGCTTTTTTTACAGACAGTATATCTGTTATACTATATTTTAATATTATTTCTTCTAAACTATTAGATAGATAGCATAAGTAAAAATTAATAACCAACCGAGGTTGCCGTTGATCAAAATTAAAAGATATCCAAATCGCCGTCTTTATGACACATCACAAAGTCATTATGTAAACTTGGATTATATTCGAGAATTAGTGATTGCTAATGAAGAGTTTCAAATAGTTGACTCAAAAACAGATGAAGATAAAACACGTAGTATTTTAATTCAAATTATAAGTGAAGAAGAGACCAGTGATAGGCAATCGTTATTAACAAATACACTATTGAAGCGGTTGATCTGTTTTTATGGCAATGATAATCAAGGATATTTACAAGAATTTCTTGAGCAAAGTTTTTCTGCCTTTATTGAACATCAAGATGATATTTTAAAGCTGAGCAGTGGCATTAATAAAAACTCTCCCTTTGGTTTATTTAGCAGTATTGTTGAACAAAATATGAATATGTGGAGTAAATTAAAGACTCCTAGAGATAAAAAATAACATTTTGTTGCACCGCAACAAAAAAACAGTTGACTCTACACTGAAAAGTTGGTTAAATTCTCACCAAGAAATGCTGCGAGGCAGCAAAAATTTAGGAGAAGTGCATGTTTAATCAATTTTCAGAGTTATTTCAGACCTCATTAAAAAAACCAATTGATAAATTGGTCAAATTAAATATATCAACAGCAAGTACTATTGCACATCAACAAGGACTGCTCATAGCAAGTTTGATTGATAATAGCCTTTCATATAGTCGAAATATTTCTTCAACGACAGACATTACTCATTTGATTGAAGAGCAATCAAAGTTTGGTGCTGATGTGCAGAGCCAATTGACTGAAGCTATAAAAGAAACATCTGGCACCTTTACCAAGGCGAAAAAAGATGCTGAAGCTATCCTTAGCGACTCTTTTTCAGGGCTTTCAACTAAATCGACAGAGACTGTTATAAATCAACCCGTTGCACCAAAAGCGGCAATAAAAACAGCACCAAAAGCGGCAGTAAAAGCAGCAGTAAAAGCAGTACCCAAAGCGGCAGTAAAAGCAGTACCCAAAGCGGCAGTAAAAGTAGCGCCAAAAGCGACAGTAAAAGCAGTACCAAAAGCAGCAGTAAAAGTAGCGCCAAAAGCGACAGTAAAAGCAGTACCAAAAGCAGTACCAAAAGCGGTAGTAAAAGTAGCGCCAAAAGTTGAAGTAGCAGTGCCAAAAGTTGAAGTAAAAGTAGCGCCAACAACTAAAGTAAATGCAGTGCCAAAAGTAGCACCTAAAAAGTAATTAATCTTTTTTATCAACCCTAAAGCCTTCAATTACCGAAGGCTTTTTTGTTGTAGGGTAGCAAAAAACAATTGACGTTCATCTTTTGACCAATTACACTGGTTTTAACTCAATTTGCTGCACCGCACCATAAGACAAACTATAAGACAAAAAATAGGAATTATAATTATGTTTACACAATTAACTGAACAATTTACTACTGCAATGAATTCATTAAACATTGCAGACCAGTTCTCTACATCGATGAAACCGTTTAATAGCCTTGTAGAAATTAATACTAAATCGGTTGAGACATTAATCAATCAACAAGCTGAATTAATCACTACCATCATGAATGATAGTGTAGCGCAAACGAAAGCGTTATCAGAGCAAACTGATTTAGCCACCGCAATTGAAGCACAAAAAGCTTTTACTGAAGCGCTTCAAGCAAAAGTTTCTGCCTCAGCTAAAGACGCTTATGATGTTGTAAATAAAACGTCTGAAGAATTAACTAGCCTAGTTAAAGACTCTCTAGCTGAAGCGGCTAAAGTTGAAAAATAATTATTGATCATAAAATAAGCTGATTTTGTGCTTATTATTGAAAGAGCCAGTATTTTTTATACTGGTTTTTTTTTGCCCAGCGAAGCTGGTAAACCCGATAGGATAAAAGAAGCCTTATCACCCCGACTAAGAGGGTCTACTTTATACGGTGGAAAAATCGGTAAATACAAGGCATTTATTTCATTAACTCGTTGTTCAGGACAATGTGTTCCTGCGTTATCTAATAGGCTGCATCCATGCAGCGTTAATTATTAAATAAATAACGCGGTAGTTGGTGATTTTAACAAGTAGAAATGATCACATGTTTAGTATGAGCAATAGCGGGCTATTGGGGTTGAAAACAACGATTTTATTGATATTTTAAGCTTTTTTGTTGAGCCTTTGTTGCGGTGCAGCAAAAAAGTACTTGACGTCTACATTATGAACAATTATACTAGCTTTAAATCAACTTGCTGCACCGCAGTATAATATAAAATAATAGGAACCTTAATTATGTTTACACAATTAACTGAACAATTTACTACTGCAATGAGCTCATTAAACAATGCAGATCAGTTCTCTACAGCGATGAAGCCTTTTAACAGCCTTGTAGAAATTAACACTAAAACAGTTGAAACATTAATCAATCAACAAGCAGCATTAATTACTACCATCATGAATGATAGCGTAGCGCAAACGAAAGCGTTATCAGAGCAAACTGATTTAGCTACAGCAATTGAAGCTCAAAAAGTTTTTACTGAAGCGCTTCAAGCAAAAGTTTCAGCCTCTGCTAAAGAAGCTTATGATGTTGTAACTAAAACGTCAGAAGAAGTTACAAGCCTAGTTAAAGATTCTCTAGCTGAAGCAGCTAAAGTTTCAAAATAATTAATGACCAAAAAACAAGCTAATTTTGTGCTTATCATAAAAAAACCAGTATCTCGATACTGGTTTTCTATGTTTGCCCGGCGAAGCCAGCAAACTCGACGGCTAACCTAGAAAAGCGTTATACCCAAGTGAATTCAAAGTGTAGGTTTTAGTTGAAATTAGAAGCGCCCTTAGCATGGTTTTTATACCCAGTTCTTATATTTTGATGCAGTGCAGCAAAATAGTTGTTGACCTAGTTAATTTCGCTAGGTATACTCACTTTAAATCTTATTGCTGCACCGCAGTATAAAACAAAATAAAACAGGAATACCCATTATGTTTACTAAATTATCTGAACAATTATCTGAACAATTTACAACGGCAATGAAATCTTTCAGTAACACAGAGCAAGTTGAAACTGCATTGAAACCATTAAGTAGCTTAGTAGAGTTAAATACTAAAACGATTGAGCAATTAGTTAGTCAGCAAACGGCTTTAATTACTGCTATTGTAAATGACAGTATTGCTCAAACTAAAGCATTATCAGCGCAAACTGATTTTACAGCAGCTGTTGAATCACAAAAAGTTTTCGCTGAAGCGCTACAAGCTAAAGTTTCTGATTCAGCCAAAGAAGCTTACGCTGTTGTGACAAAGACTTCAGAAGAAGTAGGCAACTTAGTTAAAGATTCAGCTAAATTAGCTAAGTAATTTGCTTAGTTTTAATACACCGATTTAATTATCGTGTTATATAAGGCCACTATGATTACATACTGGCCTTTTTTATTGCTTATCTTTTAATTAAATTCTCCAAGCACTAAGCCTATTATTGTTATTAAAAATTATGTATTTAATAGTCCCCCTCAGTGTTAGCCGTTTATTTACAGGTCTTTTTACGCTACAATGCGCGACTATTTTTAAATTATCTTAACGAGTGAACTCGTTTAAAAAGATATATTTGAAATCTTATTTTTGAAGGATTATGTTCGAAAACTTATGTTTGAAATTAACCCCATAATAAATAAATTAAAAGAAATTCGCGAACGTGCCGACTTACTTCGGGGGTACCTTTGACTACGACGTTAAAGCGGAACGTTTAGTTGAAGTGTCACGAGAATTAGAGTTACCCGATGTTTGGAATGAACCTGAACGGGCACAGGGTTTAGGTAAAGAACGCAGTGCACTCGAAGAGGTGGTTAATACCATCGTTGAATTAGAAACTGGCTGTGATGATATTGAAGGTTTAGTCGAACTGGCCGTTGAAGAAGAAGATCAAGAAACTTTTGATGACGCGCAAAGTGAGACTGCTGAATTAGATGCTATATTAGAAAAACTTGAATTTCGCCGTATGTTTAGTGGTGATCAAGATGCTAATAATAGTTATCTTGATATTCAATCGGGTTCAGGTGGAACAGAGGCACAAGATTGGGCTGAAATGCTGATGCGTATGTATTTACGTTGGGGCGAAGCACACGGTTTTAAAACCGAAGTAATTGAAGTAACTGACGGTGATGTTGCCGGTATTAAAGGCTGTACCATTAAATATACGGGTGAATATGCTTATGGCTGGTTACGTACCGAAACTGGCGTGCACAGGTTAGTTCGAAAATCCCCTTTTGACTCAAGTGGTCGACGCCATACTTCATTTGCTTCAGCGTTTATTTACCCTGAAATTGATGACAATATCGAAATTGATATAAATCCCGCTGATTTACGCGTAGATACTTACCGTGCCTCTGGCGCAGGTGGTCAACATGTTAATAAAACTGACTCAGCTATTCGTTTAACGCATATTCCTACAGGTGCGGTAGTACAGTGTCAGAGTGATCGTTCACAACATAAAAATCGTGCTAGCGCGATGAAATTATTAAAAGCGAAATTGTTTGAGCTAGAAATGCAAAAACAAAACGAAGACAAACAAGTACTTGAAGATGGAAAATCTGATATTGGTTGGGGCAGTCAAATTCGCTCTTATGTATTAGATGATAGCCGTATTAAAGACTTAAGAACGGGTGTTGAAAACCGTAATACCCAAGCGGTATTAGACGGCGATTTAGATAAATTTTTAGAAGCCAGCCTTAAATCTGGTTTGTAGTATACCCGTGATACTTCAAAATGCGAGTTTCAGGATGTCTGAGCATGATTTACTTAGGCATCCCCGTAGGACTGGTTTAGAAACGTTTTATGCAACGTTATTGATTTCGACAATAGAACAACTATTATCTTCAATCAATGCCTTGCCTAAAGATGTTTCTAATTCCAGCTGAATTCTTCATTTTGAGGTAACACGGGTAAAAACTTAATTTACAAATAAGTAATGAGAAACAAAATGACTGACAATGTAAAAAACAGCCAAGGCTCTGCCCAAGACGAAAATAAACTAATTGCTGAGCGCCGTGTAAAGCTTGAGAAAATTCGCTCTAATTGTTCCGCTAATGGTTTTCCTAACGATTTTAATCGTGAACATTCAGCGGCAGACATTCAAGCTGAACATAGTGAAAAAACCAAAGAAGAACTTGAAGAACTACAGGTTACTTATGCTATTGCTGGTAGAGTAATGGCAAAGCGCGGACCATTTTTAGTGATACAAGACTCGTCAGGTCGAATTCAAGGTTATGCCGAAAAAACCGTACAAAAGGAAATCCGCGCTAAATGGGGTTCATTAGATATTGGTGATATTGTTGGTATTAAAGGCATTCTACATAAGTCAGGTAAAGGTGATCTTTACGTCAATATGAATGAATACTCATTGTTAACAAAGTCACTACGCCCATTACCAGAAAAATTTCATGGTTTGTCAGATCAAGAAACCAAGTATCGTCAACGTTATATTGATTTGATCATCAATGAAGATACCCGTAACACGTTTAAAATGCGTTCAAAAATTGTTGCTGGCATTCGTAACTTCTTAGTTCAACGTGACTTTATGGAAGTTGAAACGCCGATGTTACAAATTATACCGGGTGGCGCAACCGCTAAACCTTTTATGACGCATCATAATACTTTTGATCTTGATATGTATTTACGTATTGCGCCAGAGCTTAACTTAAAACGTTTGGTGGTTGGCGGCTTTGAGCGTGTTTTTGAAATTAACCGTAGTTTCCGTAACGAGGGCATTTCAACTCGTCATAACCCAGAATTTACTATGATTGAATTCTACCAGGCTTATGCTGATTTCAATGACATGATGAACCTAACGGAAGAAATGTTACGTACTATATCGCAAGATGTATTAGGCACAACAGTTGTTCGTAATACTGTTAAAAATGCCGATGGCGAAGTGATTGAAGAAAAGCTCTATGACTTTGGCAAGCCGTTTACACGTTTATCTATGGTTGATGCTATTTTGCAATATGGCAAAGATCATCGTGGTGGTGCAGAACTTGATGAAGTTGCTTTGCGCGACCCTGAAAATAACTTTGACGCAATCAAAGCAATGGCAAAGGCAGTTGGTGTTAAAGAAAGTGAAGCGGCTAAACTTTGGGGCCCAGGTAAATATATTTGTGAAATTTTTGAAGAAGTGGCTGAACATTTATTAGATCAACCAACATTTATCACAGAATATCCATGGGAAGTTTCACCGCTTGCTCGTCGTAACGACAATAATCCATTCATAACTGATAGATTTGAGTTCTTTGTTGGTGGTCGTGAATTAGCCAATGGTTTTTCAGAGCTTAACGATGCAGAAGATCAAGCAGATCGCTTCAAAAAACAAGTAGCTGAAAAAGATGCCGGTGATGATGAAGCTATGCATTATGATGCCGACTATATCAACGCCTTGGAGTATGGCTTACCACCAACAGCAGGTGAAGGTATTGGTATCGATCGTTTAGTGATGTTGTTTACTGATTCACCTACGATCAAAGATGTAATTTTATTCCCGCACATGCGCCCTGAAGTGAAGTAAATTCAAGGCCATACGTGGTTAATTACACTTAGTGTAAAAAATGGTGTCAGAAGCTCATATGATTAAATCAATGAGCTTTTTGTTTTTTAGCGTTTCACTCTCTTAATGTTGTTTGCTTTCAGTAAATTAATACCTGTCGAAAATAATTATAATCATAACAATAGTATTTATTTGCTGCTCTTTGGAAATACCTATTTTGTCAATTACGTATTCGAAATACTGTGCATCAATCCTAAGTTTTTCAATTAATTAACAGACAATGAAGGTGAGAATACATGTTAAAGACTAAAAATATTAACAAAGAGAGTTATTAATGAGTACATCAAGACGTGGCTTTAGTTCACGCTTCGGCTTTATTATGGCAGCGGCAGGCTCTGCTGTTGGCTTAGGCAATATTTGGGGGTTTCCAACACAAACGGCTAGCAATGGTGGCGCAGCATTTGTTTTAGTGTATTTAGTACTGGCCTTTTGTTTAGCTTACCCTGCTTTCATGGCAGAGCTATTAATTGGTCGTTATGGCCAAGCGAATGCTGTAACGTCAATGCAAAAAATGTCGCGTACTTTATGGCAAAAACGCTTTGCTTTTATTGTCGGCTTTGGCGGTATTATTTGTGCGGCACTTATTTTGAGTTTTTATGGCATCCTTGCCGGTTGGATGATGTCATACGCGGTTAAACCTATAACCGCTATTTTAGGTTTTAATGAAGCATCAAACTGGCTTACTTCGCAATCAATTGCCCGTAATTTACTTTTTACTGCATTATTCATGATGTTGACGATATCTATTATTAGACGTGGTGTTGTGCAAGGTATTGAAAAATGGTCTAAACGGCTTATGCCAATGTTAATTGGGCTACTTATTTTATTGATCATTTATGTGTTTACTTTAGAGGGATCAAGAGAAGGCTTTATTGCTTATTTAAATCCTGATATTTCTCGGATATTTGAGCCAGGCTTATTAATTAGTGCTCTTGGTCAGGCGTTTTTCTCTTTATCGTTAGGCACTAGTGTTATGATTATTTATGGCTCGTATATTTCAAAGAACGAAAATTTAGTGAGCTTAGGCGCTCAAGTAACGTTAATTGATGTTTCTATCGCTTTTTTAGCCGGTTTGCTTATTATTCCATCGATGTACGTTGCTCAAGCGCAAGGCGTTGCCATTTTTAGTGACGATGGTAGCTTAATCTCTGGACCAAACTTAGTGTTTGAAGTACTACCAACCTTGTTTAATAGCATGGGCGGTATTGGTTTGTTTGTTGGCTTTTGCTTTTTTGTTTTAATGTCTATAGCTGCCTTAACATCAAGTATTTCTATGTTAGAAGGACCGGTATCATATATCGTAGAACGACACAATATAGAACGCAAAAAATCAACAACATTTGTAGGTTTGGGGATTTTTATAATAAGCACATTAATCATTTTAAATTTTGATGTGTTGTTTGGCTTTGTTATTAACCTCTCAACTGTTTACGGGCAACCATTAATTGCTATGTTCTGTTGTGTTTTTGTTGGTTGGATTTGGCAGCGTAGCGGAGTATTAGCTGAAATAAAGCAAGGCAATAAAGATGTTAAATATAGCTTGTTCTGGAAAATTTGGCCATGGTATACTAAATTTATTTGTCCAAGTGCTATCGCCATAGTATTTGTTCATTCATTGTAAGCTGTAACTATTTATTTAAGAATCTTTATTAATTGACTTAAGTTAAATTGATTTAGGATACTTTTAAGTTACTATAAAATAAAACTGGAATGCCATTTTAGTTATGTCTCAAAACACCAAAGTTACACCTACCCAAAAAGAAAGTATCCTCAAATATGATGATTTAATTGTTACCAAAACAGATCTTAAAGGTAATATTACTTATTGTAATGAGTACTTTCTTAATATTTCTGTTCTAGAAGAACAAAAAACCTTAAATCAACCGCACAATATTATTCGCCATCCTGACATGCCTAAGGCTGTATTTCGATTGCTCTGGAATACTTTAAAGAAGGGTGATGAATTTTTTGGCATAGTCAAAAATTTAAGTACTGATGGAAGTCATTATTGGGTTTTTGCTAACATAACGCCAAGCTTTGATGAGACAGGAAAAACCATTGGTTATTTTTCTGTCCGTAGAAAACCAAACAATGTGTTAGTTAAAATAATGACTAACTTGTATCAAAAAATGTTACAAGAAGAAAAACGTCATAATGATGACAAACGAGCTATTGAAGCTTCAACACAAATATTAACTGATTTTATTGATGAGCAAGGAGTATCATATAATGAGTACCTCATCTCCTTTACCTAATATTTTACCTGCAAAAGTAGCCCAGTGGTTACACTTTATACTGCTAACGTTGCTCACGGTAAACTTTGTTTTTTTTGAAGGTGCAAGCCCTTATTTTATTGTAATTGTTTTTGTTTCAGCTATTTTTTTATATTTATCAGAGGTAAAAATAGGCACTGAAACTGACACTTTAGTAAAAGTTAAACAAGCTATTGCAGCCATACAGCAGGGGAACTTGGAGGTTAGGGTATTAAATGTACCTAAAAATGATATTAATTATGATATTGCTAAGTCATTTAA
>Ga0105357_10000662_pt1 | contig 18393 bp, 13 predicted proteins | sample GOMGulsemesocosm_4_FD_83660 | JGI IMG/M metagenome (GOLD analysis project Ga0105357, IMG submission 83660) | Methane-oxidizing microbial communities from mesocosms in the Gulf of Mexico - GOM15B Gulf of Mexico | ecosystem: Environmental > Aquatic > Marine > Cold seeps | place: USA: Gulf of...
AATCTCTTCCTCTCCGCCATAGATTAAAGATAAAGCCTCTGCTTTTTAGCAGAGGCTTTTTTTTGCCTGTAAGAAATTAAAAGAACACATCAAATACTTTCTTATCTCTTATGGGGCAAATATGGGACACTCTGAATTATTCTAATTATTCGGTAGTAACCATGGCATCAATAACAAAGCGTGGTGATAAGCAGTGGCAAGCTAAAATTCGTCGCAAAGGATCACCAAACATTTGAAGCAAAAGCGCGAGCAGAACGTTGGGCTCGACAAGTTGAATCTGAAATTGATGAAGGTTCATTCATCCCAAGAGGCGAAGCAGAAGATACGACTTTAGCTGAAGCTTTACAAAGGTATCAAAAAGAAATTACACCCCATAAAAAAGGTGCAATTCAAGAATGCAATAGAATTGATTTATGGATAAAGCATCCCTTATCCACAAAGTTTCTTCCTAATATTCGTGGAAGTAATATGGCGGCTTATCGAGATAGTCGAGTAAGTGATGGAAAAGCTCCCAATCCATTTTTCAGAGCTTACAGTGGGCTTAACTCGTAAAGTAAGAAATGAATAATTAGATTTCTTATTAGTTGTTCTTTTTATATCATGAGCTTGCCAAAAATTCTGTGCTATATCATTTGCTTCACCAAAAAGTGACTTTAATATATCTTCTGTACTACCTATTAATTTATCAATAAATTCTATATCGATAAGGTTAAGTTTTTTTGAGTTATCAATTTCTGTTTTTACATTAATGTATGTCATTTTTATCCCGTATAAGATTATGAATTAATAGGTAAATTTTACATAACATTACAATTAACGCATTATAAAAATTAAATGTACTTTACTTTTTTTTATAAAACACACTTATTCTTTCTTTTGGTTTCTTTTAGTTATATTTACTATTTTAAAGAAATTAAGTAAGCGGCAATTAATGCCGATCAATATTTTTTATTGGGATATGGGGGATTAAAAAAAGTATGAAAGATGAACAAAATCGCAATCTTTTTCGATTTAAAAACAGAGAATTTAAGGTAGAATAACTTAAATATTTATTATTGAATAAGGTAGGGTAAGTAGTTGAAATGAATGAATTACAATGTATTATTGATCTCCTAACTTCAGTTGATGAGAAAATGAAGTTAGGGCATATTGAAAAAAAATTTTTAACGATACCTGAGGCAGGTATTTATACTGGTTTATCTGACAGTACTTTGCATAAATTAACGAGCAAAAGGAAAATAAAGCATTATAAGCCTACAGGAAAAAATATTTATTTTTTAAAAAGTGACTTGAATAATTGGTTACTAAGTAACCCTGTTGAACCCGAATAACTTAGATATGAAGAGTTAATTCTTTAGATAAGTAATCTCAAAAGCCTTACAAGCTCTAAACTGCTGAAGGTGATTGGAGAAGGTAAACGTTTCATTCATGTCATAATTCTGAAAAATATCTAGGCCACGATCTAATAAAATTTTCCAGCCAAGATCAGTCATAATATGTCTGGCATGAATGCTACCGGTATTATCAAACTCCCAGGTGAAGTGAATACCTATTGCTAAGCTGGACTCCTTCATTTTTTCAAAATATTCCTGCTGCTGGTCCCCTTTGAAGTCATCTTCTGTTGTGATTAAATGGACAGTTACTTCATCTTCTTCGGCTTTATGCTTAACTATGGTTTCAAGAAACTCCATAAAATTCCGTATCTGATAAAAATGGCGGATATATGAATCAGTAACTGTAATTGTTTTCACGTCTCTAAAATAAGCGCTAAATAAGCTATCGTATGAAACACCGCGTTGGTTTTCTTGATAGGATAAATGCTGCTCTTTTAAAGAAGGAGAATCTAGCAATGTTGATGTTTCTGTGTTGTTATTAGAGTCTTTAGTGATATTTTCCTCATCACTGAGTGCAATAGTTTTATGGTAGTAGTGCGGGTACTCTTGTTCTTCTAAGGTAGTTACTTGTTGACTATTATTCTCAGCGTCAAGATAGCTAAACTTAACTGTTGAGTAAGTTGAATCTATGCGCATTAACTGGTCTTTGACACGCTTTCTACCTTCCATTGCCAGCCTTAGTAATTCTTCAATTTCATCTTTCGAGGCATCGCCTTGAGGAAATAAGATTTTCATTAAACCTGAAAAGGTTTTATTAATACTATCTCTATCCCGAGTAGAAATATCACTAGATAAAGTAAAATGTTCTTGATAACGATCAGAGTAATCGTGATTTCTTAATGAGCGCAGAATTTCCGCTAAATAATCTACTACAAAGCCATAACCGTTAGAAAACATTTCCCCCCGGATAATATCGACTTCCCAGCCAGGAATATAGAAATGAAGACGATCTAAAAAGGCAGAATCATAAAATTTCTCAGGCAATTCATCAAATAAATCCGCGTGTTTCAACATATAGGGCACTGTATGTTGAGTATTCCCCACAAATGTCATGGATGCTTCAGCCCCTAACATCTCAATACCACGTGAAAATGACTTATTAGCCATATAGTTCTTCATAATGTCGACTAAGGCATTATCAACACGCTTTTTCTTGCCGGCAAACTCATCAAAAGCAACGACATCCCAATAGCCAACAAGTCCGATTTTTCCCGTTGAATTATTCACAAATAATTTAGGCACGGTCACTTCGCCGCCAGAGATTAAAATCCCGTGAGGAGAGAATTCAGAATATATATGCGACTTCCCCGTACCTTTAGGTCCGAGTTCTATTAAATTGTAATTCCGTTCACAAAAGGGGATTAGCCGAATCAGTTGCGTTATTTTACTGCGTCGGCTGAATTTTTCTGGGTTAAAGCCTATGCTTTGTATCAGTAAATCAACCCACTCATCCAAAGTAAATTGCTTTCTAGATTCAAGGTAGCTATCAAAATCAAACTGCGACAACTGAATAGGCTTTAATGTCGATAAAATCCAAGGGCAGGCACTTTTATCTTCAGAAAATTCATATTCAATATCTGCAATACACCAGACACCGCCAACTAATAATTTTGGGTGAGCCTTAACAGTACCTGAATCAACTAAAACTCGTTTAATACCTAAATTAGAAAACTCCGCTTCGTAGAGTCCTTCTTTATCATTCAAATCAACACTGATTTTATCGATAACTTTATAGCGTCCTTTCTCTTTAATATTGGAGCGAATTAACCCTGCTTCATTTCTATGTACGTAATGCTTACGCAAAATTTCCTTAACAGTCTCAATACCACTTTGAATACTAGCTTCATCACTGGTTGCGCAGTATTGTCCTAATAAATATTCCAATACATACGAAGGTACAATAGCATTACCCTTAACCACCTTCACCAAATCTTTACGTACGACAAGGCCAGAAAAATGCGCATTAATTTTTTGGTCTAATTCACTCATATCAATAATATCCGTTTAGAAATCAAAGTCACTCGTAAATGAGCGTCGTATTACATAGCGTAATGATTTGTACTCTTTAAAATGCGTGGTGCCGGCTAGTTTTTCATCTAAGCGCAGTATGACTTCCTGACCGTTCGCATCATCTGCGTTACGAGTCAGAACAAAGCGAACCTGAAATTCACGTTCGCGAGTATTTTCAGATATTAAATCAAAGCTTAATTCATGACTATCAGAAATTAATTCACCACTTTCAGTATAAATTCCAGCACGCAGAAACCTAGCCTGTAATTTATCAGTGACAGCTTGCACCTGGTAAAATCTAACCGCTAATTGTCCCGATGTAATAATTGAGCTTGATCCACGTAAAATATCAACTTCTACCTGAGATAAATCACTTTGTCGTTTTTTATTAATTTGTAACACGGGAATAACAACTTCCTGTAATGCCGCACCACCATGTACAAAACGGCTACCCGAACCCCTTAAACGTAAGCGATTAATAGATTTAGGAATAGCAACTTCCATATCCCCTGATAGACCAAGATCTTTAGCTTGAAAAAGTTTAATACTACTATTGAGCGATAAACCTTTGCCTAAAACAAAGCGCCTATCTCGGTACAGGACTTGTTCTCCAGCCACATCTTGGCTAGCAAAGTCGCTCTCATCAATGCTTTGATTTTGATAAATAAAACCATGATCTGCCGTTAAAAGAATATTACTGGCATTAGCAGCAGTGAGTTTTTTCACTAGACGCATTAAATCATGTAAAGTTTTTTCAGCCGCATCAAACGCTTCACCTTCTGATTGAATTTTATCTCCAGTATGGTCAATGCGATTATGATACAAATAAATGACATCATTCGCTTTTAACAAATCCCGGCTTGCATCACGGTTCATTTCCATAAAAGCTTCCGCTTTAATGGCACTCGCTCGACCCTTTAAAGCATTGCGTAATATTTTTGTTCTATTCTCCGTTCCTTGTGAAGATTGACTGTCCACTAATACCATACCGCTGGTATCATCAGAAATAGCTAGCATAGTATTGGGTAATAGAGCCGCCATACCTAGTTGTGTATAGCTAGGTAGCATGGATAAATTAGCTTCTAATTTTGCTTCATAGCGATCCTCTTGGCGTATCAGACTCAAAAATTCTTCACCCACCTCATAACGCAAGGCATCTGAGATAATGACATAAACTTTTTTATCTTTTCTTAAGAAAGGCCTGACATAACGTTCAAAGAAGTTTTTTTGTAAAGGAATCGGAGGAGCATTCCATTTATCTGCCGCATCAACGTAGATCTGCCAGAGATCATTTAATTTCAATAAATAATTATTGCAATACAAGTTTTCAATCGTTTCAGCCAGTTCGCCCATTAATGAAGCCTGAGCTGAGCTACGCATATGATAAATGAATTTACGATAGTGCTGATCCAGACGAAACCAAGATTGACTGTAACGCTCAATACCATCCTCTAAAGAGGCAATAGAAAGTGATACCTCGCTCAATAATTGTATAAATTGTGCAGCATAATCAATCGCCTCATACAAATGTTGAAATTCGCTGTACCAATGGCTTAATCTGCGTTGTCTAACCCATAATGCAACATCACCACTGGTCACCGTCCTAGTAACGAGAGCACGCACTAAATCACTCAAGATCTTTTGATCAATAAGACGAAAGTAATCTAGCTCAATAACCGATCTAAAATCACGATTAGCCAAGTCTTGTTCAATACTTAAATCGTCTGCAACTTGCGTTGATAATTTTTCAAAAGTCGCTTCAAATTGGCGACTATCTTTCCAGCGCTTAAGAAACACTAAAGCATCATTGCTTAAGCGTACTTCACCGGCCAATCCCATCGCATAACAGGACTTAAACAACTCTAGGCAAAAGTCCTTAATACTAGGGCTGTCGCTATAATAGCCATAATAACGACTTAATTGCTCCCATAAGAAAGCATCTAAATGGCAGCGTAAAATTAATTTAAACTTATCCTCTCGGCCTTCAGCTAATTCGGCTAAAAGATTTTCTAGTACACAATCAATCCTAGATTCAGCTCCAGTGCATACTGACAACATTTTTAAACGAATAAACCCAGCCGTATCATCCAGCTTGAGTAAGCCCTTTAATTTTTCTTTACGTTTAGCTGCATGAAAAAACTCATCATGGGCCTGCACTAATTCAGCAAACTCCAGGCCTAGTTCCAAGTCAGATAACCACAACGCCACTTGATCAGTTCTAAATTCAGTATGGGCTAACTGCACATCTAACAACCAATTATCCAAATCAGCCGGTTGCTCACCTTCGCGATAAAGCAAAAACTTTTGTTCGGGCTGCTCTCTTAATATCCGGTACTTGATGGCAAACTCATTATTGGAGAGTTCAATTTTTTCAACGTGATCTAACTGCAACGCATCAAAATCTTTACGCAATTCCTGCTTAATGTCATACCAAAAAACAATACGGTGCTTTTCAAATTGCTTGCTTAACGCTTGCGCTATCCTGTTATTCATTCATTATTTCCTTATGCCGCCATTGCACCAAATAAATGGTCAATTGTCGTCCAGAATTCACCTAATTTATGTTCCGCATCTTTTTTTAAATAACCCGCTATAAAGGCACGTAAATCGTCATCACTCAGATTTGCATCTAAAAAAGGTTCAATTGCTTTGCTTCTTAAAGCATTGAGCTTGGGAATGTCCAGGCCAAGGTGAGTAATGGTTTCTAGCGTGGCTACATCGTTTTGATCAGAAGCTCTGATATGTCCGTTACCCGTAAAGACAAAACGCTTTGCACACCCTTCACCTAAAGGGGAGATCAATAATTCATCATCGAACCAATCTGCCTTAAGATTACCGCAATGGCGAGGATCACCACTTTTGATCTGGTTCTGACAAGAACATAATAAATTAGAAAAATCTAAGGGATCAACTGACGGATCACTTTGGGGTTTAAAGTGCTCAATATGCGCATCATTAGTTACCAATCTTCGTTCACAATAACAACAAAGAAAACTTTGTTCTGCCATTAATGCACTTTTTACAGATGCTTTAACGTGCCCACTTAACGCACTATAAGAAGGCTGCCACTCTTCATTGGCCAATAACTTCCAGGCTGTAAATTCATTAGGCTCATTTTGTTTTTTAATAAACTTCATTTACCAATGATCTCCCGACGCTTAATTAATACCTCGGCTTTAACTAACTCAGGATCATCGCCAATTTCATTACGCATAATATTAATTAAAGCACGGGCCTCATCTATTAACCCTAAGTCTATTTTTTTATAAATATCATCTAAATCAATAAAAACTTGTTTAGGCCTAGTGGTTTCTAAGCCCATTAAATCCTCAAGAATTCTATCTACATTTTTACCATAAGACTCAAGAGGGCGCTCTGCCGTCATACCATTCTCAGACTGTTTAAGAAGATACAAATTCTCTGGTTTAACATGAGTAATCACATGCGGTGAGTGAGTTGAAACTATAAATTGTGTATTGGGGAAAACCAACTGTAATTTAGACACCACCATGCGTTGCCACTTTGGATGTAAATGCAAATCAATTTCATCGATTAATACAACCGCATCACCTTCTAATGGATTTTTTCTTGCCGGATTAGCAATAGACATACGGCGAGCTAAATCACCAATCAATGCAATCAAACATTTCTCGCCATCTGATAATTGATTAACCGTTACGTATTTTCCTTCTTTGGTAACCTCCATTCTCAGAGGATTACGACGTACGGTAAAATTCTGAAAAGTAGGTAAGAATTGATTTAAGGCATACCGAACAGTTTCTAACTGTGGGTCTGGATACTGTAAATTTTGTTTATTATCGTGAGTTGAAAATAAATCCTGTTCAAGTTTGTATTTATAACTCTCATTTTCCAAGTCTTCACGTTCACGAAACCACTCAAAAAAAGTACGGAAATTGGCACCACTGGTTAACGCATCATCATAGGCAGCAAATAAATCAAAACTATGCTTCGCCTTAATTCTTAGAGGAATATCCAGAACAGCTCGGTTAACAGGATAATACACAAATAAAGGCAAGTTAAAATGTTCTGTATCCGTTTCAAATTCAGCTTGTACTTGTTTGGTATATTCACTCAGTTCAGAAAACTGGCTACGCTGATCGAGTATGCCATAGCCTTTTTTACCTTTGACTAGTTTCCATTGCAAAGCACTTTGCTCAAATAAACACGCCAACTGAATAGTCGCTAGAGGGGTTCCATTGCTAATATCTATTTCAGCAATAGGCCGACCTGATGCTCCTGCATGACGAATACGACTGACTGTCCATGACAACATAATAGCAATAGCATCAAGCACGGTTGATTTACCAGCCCCATTCACACCAAAAAACACATTAAGTTTTGGATCAAACTGCAAAGTAAGGGAATGTGCCCCTCTATAGTTAGCTAAAGATAATTCTGTAACTTGCATTAAAACCTAGTCCCAATTAATTAATCATTAAAATCTATACGCCAAATTGCCGAAGCCAGATTTGCCATCTGTCCTTGCCTGGCATTAATTTTAGCTTCATTCCATTCCTCATAATGCTCTGGTATCGCACGAGTAATTTTAAAGCTACTACTAGCAAAAGTAGATTTTTTCTCAGTATAACTAGCATTGCCTATTTTACGGTTTGCTTTACTTTCTAAAGGGGTCATATTTCCCAAACGATAAACAAACTTATCCTGATTATGTTCAGCGATATGTGACCATGCTGTAGAAGGATTTTCAGGCAAAATATGTTCTAAATTATAAACAGCGCTTTCAAACTCAAATTCCTGACCAGACTCCTGCTTTTCTATCTGAAATAAAATAAAACGAACTATTTTTTTATTTCTAGAATTTGTTGTTCGAACTGATTTCTCTCTAAAGGCTGCTTTAAACACAGCATCATCAGGATAAACGTCTTTTAAAGAACCTACTACTGTTTGCAAGCTACTTAAGGTCTTATTAGAGACATTAACAGCTGCATCATTATATGTACGTTCTTGCTCGTGGGTTTGTAAGTTACAAATAACATTGTAACGAAATGCTGTCACGGTTATTGCGCGTAAAGTTTTGCTAAAAGTTGCTCGGTCCTGCTCAGAAAATTGTTCAAAACAAGCCATTAACATCGCTAAAGGCTGACGCGTATTAAACATTTGTAACTGCCGTAAATGTTGACGCTCATCAGGAAACCATGTTTCATCATGCGGATTTCTAAGCGCTGCATAAATTGAAGCGGCCTTACCTAAATCCCTAAGCAAAGTAAACGTTTGCTCTCGTGTTGTGATGCGCTTGCGAATCGTTTTAAATAAATCAGGTTTACGGACTAGTTTATGGCGGCTATTCCAAAAAATTCGTAAAAATTCAGGAAAGCTTTCATTACCCAATTCGCCAACAATACGCTCCCACTGATCTTCCAATGCTTCAACTCACTATCATGAATCCCTGTACTGCTGATCACTGAAAATAAATAATTTTTAAGTAAATCTGTAGAAGAAAGGCGTACACCTCGTGCATTTAGTGTTTCAAACACCTTAAAGGCATTTAATTCATCGGTGACTGTAATAACCGTAAAAAACAATTTATCCACTAGACTATCTATAAATGCAGCAATATCTTCTCCACGCTGCTCACAATGGCCTTTTAAGCGCTCTTTAAACCAGCTAAACCCTTTACGTAACAGATGTTCTGATGCATTTAGGTTACTTTGAGGTAGCGACTCTAACGGGACTAAAAAGTTTTGATAAAACTTATCATTATGGCGATTAAGTACCAGCTTCGAACGCGGAACTAGTGACACTGGATCAATATAACCAATATAACTATTTTGTAGATTATCTTTACGTTGTTGATTGCGATCGGCATCAATATCTTCTGTCACCAGATCTTTTAATTGACCCAGTGCCGCTAAAACCATCAAACTGAGTGTCGTGAGACGTTGTTGACCATCAATAATATCGAATTCTTTACTATTCGATGACTGCAATACCAGATAGCCCATATAATGAGCAGGCTCACCATCGTCTTCAAACAGGCCTAAAATATCTTGCCATAAATCATCCCATTCATCATCAGTCCACGAATAATCGCGCTGAAAAGGGGGTACACGATAAGTCAGGCCATTACCCAGTAATTGCCTAAAGGTCTGATTCGAGGTATTAAAATTTAAACTACTCATAATTCTAAATCGCCTATAGTCCAGGTACTTTCTTTAATGCAGAGCCAAATTTTGCATAATTGACTTTAACACCCTCATCTAAATCAATTTCAATTTGTTTGGTTGCCAAAGGGTATAACACCTCACGCTCGTATTGTTCCATTTCTACCAGCATTTTGTTTAACTTGGTGATTTCTTTTAATGCCTAAGTTTTTTCTGTTTTGGATGCATCCGCACTCGCTTCTACACTTTGTAAATGATCGACACGCGCACTGAGTTTAGTACGAAATTCACGTAAATAATCATTTAACACCACGCTAATCGTATCAGGGCGATAGCGATGCATATAGATTAGTGCGTTAAAGCTACCTTTAGGGCTAGAAAATAGCCAATATATCGGACGTTTTTTATAGCGTTTTAGGTGATCGTTATAAAAATCTTTTAGGAAGTATTTTCGAATATCTTTGCCTAAAGCTTGTTCAATAAATGCTAGGTTTTCTTGATAGTGTTCATCACCAAAAGTCACTTTCAGAAATTGAAAAAACCGTTCGCTAATATCGTCAGTGAACCAATCACCATCAAGTAAAGGAATTACATTATCAGCATTGGCTGGAAATGTAGATTCAGGGATTTGTTGAAAATAATCGGCTATGGTATCGCCTTGGTTGGCAAGGATTAATCCTGGTTTATCTAATGAATAACGACCAAACATACAGCCTACGGCATAGGATATAAATTCTTTCATGGTATCGGCTAGTAATTGTGCCTCTAACTCTGCATCACTCTTATTGCCACCATAGCGATAATGTGGATTACAAGTTAAGGTAATTTCCTTTAGTGGGACATCCGGCGTGAGTTCATCTTGTAAACCATAGGCTTCTATAAAAATACGATTATTTTCTTCTTCCAGTTGTTGCATTTGTAGGATGGTTTCACGGTTCTGCTTGTGCAGATCCGCGTAAATTTCAGATAGGGTGTAGGTTGGATTAGCGGCTTTATCGCGTAATCCGACAGTTTCTACGGCACAGTGTCGGGTTACGCTATCACTAATTTGACCTACGATTAAGGGGTTGTTCTGAAAACCCCATGAGGTTTCGTATGTGTCCCAGTCTTTCTGAGACTGGTTTATTAAGTTACTACAATCAGCTTTCACTTTAGGCGCAAAAGGTAGTGCTCTAAAATTTCCAACCTTAAAATGAAGAGTCGGGTTTAATATTGGAGTAAGGAAACTTACTACCTTTGAGTTTAAAAAAGCTAATAGTAAAAAATAATCATTGGTTATTTCTAAAAAACCTGAAGGGCTCGCACTGTCAAATAAATGATTTTTATATTTTAATCGTGCAGAAAACCCACCAGATGTGATATCTGACCAAATTGCAGCATTTTCTTTAAATGTGCGCTCTCCCTGTATTCCTGAATTAGGTAAAGACCTTATTAACTCTCCATTATTTTTCCAATAAATAGCAAATTCTTGATTTCCTGCCCATTTTCTATATTCTCCACCTTTGTGGTGATATACCCACTCAATATTTGAAGCATCTAATGTTCCAATTTTTGAAAAATTAATTTCATGCCAAAGTCTTAAATATTTATCATTATTTCCAGTTTTAATTCCTTCAGAAGCAAAAGACTTCGCTCCTAATGAATCAGTTTTATCAAAGATAGAAAAAATTTTGTTACTAACCCAATAAGCAATCGGACTACTAGGGATTTTATTAAAATCAACAGCTGAGACGCGATAAAACCAACCACAATCTGGATTTTTAATAGCTTCACGAATAGCAAATTCTTTTTCAGCTTCCGATTTCCCATCAACTAATCGTAGATACCCTCCTTTATAATCAGGTTTATGACTATTTTCCAATACAAAAGCAGTCGTTTGAACAACCTCGCCACCAATACTATCAAAAGCCCGCGCTCCCATATGTGCCATTGATAAAATGATATTTTGTCCAAGCAAACAACTCCGCAATTTTTCAAACGATGACAAAAACATCCAGCTATGCATGGTAATCATCGCAATTACACCTTGTTTCTGAGCAAGTTCAATATTGCGTTCCATAAACATGGCAAACAAATCCGATTTACTATTAGGGTAATTGTCTTTTGCCCACTTCCCTAATCGTGCATTCATTCCCTTACCTCCCATATACGGAGGATTGGCAATCACCACATGATATTTCGGACTAAGATAATCAGCTTGTTTCAAGACCTGTAAGACTTTCTGATGGGTTAAACCCAGAAATAATTGCCCTGTAAAATCTTTAGATGCTAATGTTTCCAGCATATTAGCAACATCAGTCACTTCTGGACGAATCAAAGAACCAAAATTATCCGCTTCTTCAAATTGACGTAAGGTATTTTCTAGACCTAAGGTGAATAAATCACGCCCAACAAAGTCCATATATTCATTCAGTTCCTGTTCCTCAAAATGAATGGCTTCGAGAATACAAATATTGGGCTGAATAGGCTTACGGAAAAAACGTCGCTGTTTTTCACGCGCTTTCATAGTTAAAGCAAAAGCGGCTAACTCACCCGCCCGCTCATCGATTTCTATGCCATAAAGGTTATGCGTCAGTATTTTTTCTGGAATTTCATTTGCTTCATAGCCTTGTTCTTCATAAATGAGACAGAGCAAATCAAAGGCATAAGTGAGCATATGCCCACTACCACAGGCAGGGTCACATATTTTTATTTCTTCAGGGGATTGGATTTTTAAAAAGTCAGTTTCCTGTTGTTCTGGCTTGATGTAGTAATCCATTTTCTCAATCAAGCTTGAATCAGGATGGTTAAGCATCCATAATCGGCCCACTGAATTTTCAACTAAATAGCAAACGATATAATGAGGTGTAAATAACTGTGTGGCAGCAGGAATATTTTCTGGGGTGATTTTTTTGTTTTTCTTTAAACCTGCAAAAACAACATCTTTCTTTTCTGCAATATAAAACTGATAGAGCCAGCCGATTACTTCAACAACCGGTTTGTCTTTGCCCTCAACTTGCTCTATACACACCTTGGGTGTCATTGCCTCACGGGTATAAGCAAGAATCGAGTTACCTGATAATAAGTCATCAGGCATTAATAATTCGGTATAGTCGGCAATGCGTTCAAACAAATACGGCATGGCTTGATGGTATTGATTACACGCTGCAACAATCAGTAAACGATAGGCTTCTGTTTGTGGGTCATCACTGGGCGTTGTGCCATTGAGTAAAGCTGTAATATGCAAGCGAGTTTTTTCAGGCATACTGTTTTCATCAATATGCCCCATTTTTGCTTCTGCTAATATCTCAGGTTGAAACTGTCCTACAACAGGTGATAGCACGCCAATTCTGGTAAATCGGTTAACATCCATAAAGCGCAGAGCACAGAAACGGTTAAACCAGATATAAGCGATTTTCTCAATAACTTGTTCTTCTGAACTTTTAGCAATAAGCTTTTCAAGCTCAGTAACCGCACGCGGATTCTCACGTCTCGCCGTACTTTCTTGGCTTAATACCCGTTGTAATTTTTTTGCAACTTCATCAATCAGGTTACGACGTGCATATTGAGCAAATTTTTTAAGTTTTGATGTTTCCATGGCTATTATGCTCCGACTAACTGGTTAAACTGAAGTCGATGAGGCCAGCTGATTTTCATGAGCTTATCGGGTGTATCATTTACCTTTGAAGAGCGATCTATTCGTATTTTTCTCTTCGCAATGCTGGTATGACCGATACTGACAAAGCGATGCTGATAATCACGTAAAAAATTTGCCTCACCCCAAAACGTTTTTCCTATTTCCTGGCAGTAACTTATAAAACATTTAGCGCCTGCTAATTGTTTTATAATCCCATTCAATGGACTCTTAGTTGTTTTTAATTCAATATATAGGATGCGTTTTTTACCGCTATAATCTGCCACTATTACATAATCAGCACGTTTACATTCACCATTTTCTCCAGCAAAAATAGTATCGGGAGATTGAAAATCATCAACCTTAATAACAATAGCATCTGAAGGTATAGCTACTATAGTTACCGTAGATTTTGGGGATTGAGGTTCATGCAGAGTAACAAAGAATTTTCCGTATTGACTTTCTTCTAAGGTGACTTTTGCAGTATTTTTAATCATTTGATTTAGGATTTCCATATCTGACATCAATCATTTCCTCCCCAAACTATTTCATCTTGAATTCGATTCATATCATCAATTGTTGTATCAAAGCTACGCGCGTCAATGCCTAATTCAGGGTCAATATTTGCAGCAACCAGTGTTTGGCATTTTGTTTTTCGTTTTGCTCCATCCAACTTTATTGATGCTTCTTCTGCGATATAAACCTGTACTTGATTAGCAGAGATAAGCTCTTCTTTACTGTATCCTTCTTGTTCTGCTAGCTGAATAAGGTGTGGTTTATTTTGATTAAGCATAATTAGGGTATTTAATTCCTTAATAATATAATCACTATGTGTGGTTATAAATACCTTTATACCTAAGTTAACAAGTCTAGAAAAAAGCCGGGCAACTCGCCGCTGGTTATCTGGGTGTAGATTGAGTTCTGGCTCATCAATCATTAATAAATCGCCAGGTTTGGCAACATGTCGTAGATAAAACCCAATATCAAGTAATGAGCGGACCGCGCTGGAACTCTCATCCATAGTTAGTTTTATTCTTTTGCCCTTTGGTACAAAATATAACTCGTCATTTTTAGTCACCAAATATTGTCCGTCAATAATTTTGGCAAAATCATTTAAAAGTTCTGGGTGTTGTTTCACTATAAAGCTATCTTGTTTTACTAGTTCTTCAACTTGTCGAGTAAAATCCACATTAGCTTTTACTGGCCATGCATAATCAGCATAAACTTTAGATAATAGTTCAAACGGGTTAATATTTTTTTCCATTGAACTCATCTGTTCTAATAGCCTGTTTCGGGCAAAATTAAGTTCCTTTCTAAATATTGCAGCACCTGTTCTTTCTGCACTTGCTATAAACGGGTGAGGAAAAAGGTGACCAAAAATAATTTCTTTTAATGCTTCTCCAATAATCCTGTTGATAGCGTCTTCTGGTACTTTTACTTTTTCTCTATCAACCAGTAGAGAAATATTTACCACAGGGGAATCAGCCTTCTTGGTAATTGAAAATAACTGAGTCTTTGCAGCCCCCATAGTGCGCTCAAAGGTAGGGCTGGGATGAATATCATTCTGATCCAGATCCACCCAAAATTCACTATTGATAAAATGTTTCTCAGACGATGCAAAAACATGGGCTAGTTCTTCTGTGTACGCTTTACATCCTTCTTCAAGGATTTTCGTGGCATTTTTAATATAATCTTGAATATCTAACTCTGTTGCGCCATCATTTAGCAATTGTTGAACGTCACTATCATGTACTTTTATTGAAAATGCATTTCGCCAAAAAGTTAAGAAACCGAACAGTGCGTAGGTTGCATAGGTCTTTCCAGTATTATTACCCCCACAGATAATTGTCAGTTCTCTAAGTGAAAAACTGGCTTGCTTTAAAGCACCAAGGTTTTTAATTGTAATTTTCATATTTTTGTACCGACTTAAACTTGTATTTGTTTATCGCTTTTTATTGCTTGCAATAATGCTTTTCGCAAAGATTTCAGATAATGTTCAACATCATCCACGTTGGTGAGTACAGCTTTATCAAAATTAATAGGAATTGATCGAGCTAATACAATTTCAATGCGCGGCTCTGATATCTTCCTCCCTATATTTTGACTTGTTGTTCCATTAGCTGTGTTCTTGGCATAGCTTGTTTTAACTTGCCCTAACTGAGCCATTTTATTTAATAGCTTATGGTATTCATTCTCTGTAAACATTCGAATAGAATCACGAACTACAGCAACCAACTTTTGTTTTTCGACTCTAGCCGTAAACTCTGCAAAGGGTTGTATGAGATGTTGTTGCTGCTCTGATGTTAGGGCTTTAAACTCTGCAGTACCACAAAGTCTATTTTCTAAGGTACTAATTTCCTCTTTGGCTTTGGCTATTTCTCTGACTATTAATTGATTAATTAAGTCTTTCAGTTCATCAAGATGCGCTTTTAACTGTTGCATCTGATTGCCTTTATAACAATCAGGACTGGTTAAAATAGCCGTAATGGTCTTTACGTGATCAGTTGTAAAGCTGGCAAAGTTTGGTTCTTGTTCAATAATAAATTGTTTAGCGTCGTTATAAATTTGCTTCTGCGTACCACCCATAAATTTCCGTAATGGATCTAGGCACTTTTCCTTATCATCTAAAAATTCATCTTCTCGGCGTACTAGTTCAGTTAAATACCAGGTATAAGGCTTATCACTAATCTCTTGTAGTTTTTGAATAATTGGCTGTAATGCGGTTAAAAATGCATATTGTGTTGCTTGAGCATAAAGAGGGTTGAGTTGATTAACGAGCTCTTTTATTGCAACTCCCGTTTCTTTGCCTAATGTTTTTGCGTCATTACTGCTTGGTGGTGCATCAAAGAAATCTTCATAAAATTCTTTTAATTGGCGGATTTGTGAGGCGGTAAACTCTATCTGTGGCTCCAATACGGTGTTGGCTTGAGCGGTAGTGTTTTTTAAGGCACGCTCTAGCTCATTATCTTCCATAATATTGCCATCCATACGTACTTCAATTTTACCTCGTGCACAAATCATAGCGAGCGTGCTTAAAATTGCGGCAAAATACCAGCCATAGGGCTTACGTTCAAATTTCTCCACTAAGGCTTTGACGGTTGTGCGCACGCCACCACGGTGGTTGCTTTGGATAAATGCTAATACTTCTAGTTCTGATTCCGTTATTGCGGCGCTATCGTTTGCAAATAGACCGTCTTCGGCAAAGTTAAGGCATTTGGCTATGTCTTTTTCGGTATAGACAATGCCACGTAACATATTAAGATTTGGGTAGGTTCGGTTGATTAGTTCAAAAAAACCTTTTTGGACTCGAGCTTGAGCGTCTGTACCTGCTATTTCAACTTCAGTGCCAGCAATAAATAATTTCGCATTACTTAAGTTACCCTGAATACTTTGTTGCAATTGGGCGTAACGCTCTCTGTTCTGAACGCCTTTGTTGGTTAAAATACGTTTAACGGCCTCCTGCTGAGTAATGGTGATATTTTGCCGGATATATTTTTCTGTTTGTTTATATAGCAGGCTATCTCTAATAATGCGGTCATCTGCAGACATCAGTACCAGTAGCTCATTCCTACCAAACGCCTGCATTAATAGTGTCGCTTGTTGTTCTGCATTTTCATGAAGTGGGGTGATCACATGAACCGTTAATTCATATTCACGACCGTGCAGGCGATCATCCAGCTTTCTGGAGTAAGGGTAGTCTTGTCCATTGCCATCAAAGCGAATTTTACGACTTTTAATAATATGATCAAAAATTATTATTTCGAGTTCAGTGGAGACATCGGCTGTATCAATAGTGGTGTTTTTAATTTCGACTTCAATATCTTTTTCTTCGTCAGTTAAGTATGCATACAATTCACCATTCCTTAAAATATAGGTTTGTTGCTCCAGAATAATCAAAGCTTCCTCTATATTTTTACGTAGTTCAGGTAAATCTTGATGGAAACTTTCCAGCATTAAAATACACAAATTACGAGGGCTCGATTTGAATTCGTTTACATATTTAATTAAAAATAGCGCTTTAAGTAAGCGCACCGCAAAAGGGTTGTCCAGTTCTCTTTCAGCTGAAATAATGGCTTTTTGAATATTTGATTTTAATGCGCTACGAATACCTGCAAACATTAAATCAAATGTTGCTAATTGGCCAATTTCCTGTTGCCCAATTTGTAATGCGACCTGTTGAAATACGCCGAGCATTGAGCGCTCGCCAACAGAGCTGTTTTTACCTTCAAATGCATTGTGGGCGGATAAATTCTGAATAGCCGATTGAAATAGAGAAAACTGGTACGGTATAAAAGGGTAGCAGTGAATAAAATGATCTCTATCTTTAAAGTTTCGGTAACTTTGTGAGCCATCAGCAAAATCAAATAAAGTTTTGAAGTTATTAGCTTGTTCATGAAAGATGTTCGATAGTAACTCTATACCTTGTTCATTTTTCATTAGTAAACGCTTCTGAATAACTTCGGCAACATCGGCGCTGGTTAACTTCATGCGGTTAGAAAAACGAGCTTGAATTTTTGTAAAGTCATTACCTTGTTTCTGAGTCATTTCACCAATAACAGTGTTCATATCCTCTTGTGCGGTCACAATTACCCAAGCTTGACCACGGCACTTAGTTGCTAAACTTTCGGCAATAGTTTGTAAGTTGGTCATTAATTTTATATTTTCAGCAATATATTGACCAACCTCATCAATGAAAAAATTCAACCGAAAATCGGCGCATTGAGTATCAATATAGGCTTTTACCTGCTCAGCGAAGTCTTCAATCGAGACTTTATACTGGCTTCTGTATTTATCTAAAATGCCAGTAGCGGCGGTTTCGGGTTCTCCACTGACTTGAGCATAAGCAATTGCTATATTATGTGACTCTAGTAAGGCCTGCTCTCTGCCCCTATACCAATCGATGCCTGATTTCTTCTGATAGGCTACTTTAAATGCTTCATAGAGGTTGCGACTGTCTAAGTCTCGCTCAAATTGTGCAATATGGCCTTGTTTGCCATAGTAGCCACACATTTCATCAAATACTTTTACAAAAACGGCTAGAAGCGCATCTATTTGCGTTTTACTAATAACATCAGCTTTTTGATCGATGTTAAATAAGATGCTTTTGGAGGGGATAGTGACGGAACGGTTAAGGTCGCCACGTAGAATTTCATTGTCGCTGCATTTTGATAAAAATAGATCCAATGTAGAAGCGCCGTCAATTTGACGGTTTTCCAGTAGCAATGCTAGCATT
>Ga0105357_10000663_pt1 | contig 18390 bp, 16 predicted proteins | sample GOMGulsemesocosm_4_FD_83660 | JGI IMG/M metagenome (GOLD analysis project Ga0105357, IMG submission 83660) | Methane-oxidizing microbial communities from mesocosms in the Gulf of Mexico - GOM15B Gulf of Mexico | ecosystem: Environmental > Aquatic > Marine > Cold seeps | place: USA: Gulf of...
AGCTGTTTTATTAACATTAAAATTAACGGTGTCATTAATCTTTGTTTCACTGCTTTGCGTTAATTCACTTTTTGTCAATTGTAGTTCAGACAAGCTTGATACTTTTTCATGTTGAATTTGTTTTGAGAGATTTTTTTGTTTTTCGATCGCTCCAACAGTTTTTTCCAGTGAACTAAGAGAATCTGATTGCCCTTGATTATTCAAATTAACCTGAGTGACAGTACTGGTACTTACCTCTTTATTTTCAGATAACTGTCCATTAATTAACGACTCTACCTGACCACTTTGATTGGATTCTTTTTTTCGAGCATCTTGAATAATTTTATCATTACTCACTTGAGCGTGATCTACCTTTATTTGCTGTGATATATTCGTTTTATCGCTGTTAGTATTGGTTAGTTTAACTTCAGTTGTTGCTTCAGATTTCAGCTCAGGCCTTACGCTGTTATTTTCAATTGGGATAGTCAAAACTACTGGTGCTTCTGCTTTAGTAACATCTTTATTTCTCCCCTCAATTACTACCTCAACAGATGATTTAACGCCGACCAATTGCTCTTTAGCAGATATTACTTGCTCTGTATGTGTTGGTGCCACCGCCACGCCTACTCGATCATTCACCACAGCTTTAGCAACCGCTGATAACTCAGCAACCAAATTGCTAGCGTTTAATAAAAGCTGAGCTTCATCTTTATCTTTTTGCTCGACTATTTTTTGCTCTTCTAAAGGTTGTTCCGGCAAAGAAGGGTCAATTGACTGCTTAATTAAGGTATTATCCGCCTTAGTTAAGAATGACATTAACTGTTCTGATTCAAGCAAAGCTTTTTGGTCTATTTTATTGGGTTTTATTTCACCTTTATTGCTAGGTGTATTGCCAGGTGCGGCAACTTTTTGCACAATAGCTGCTAAGTCGCTTTCATCAATGGTGTCACTGTTTCTAACTAAGTTATCTGATTTATTCGTATTGAGCGTAGACTCACTTGGTGAGTTGATTTTTTTATCACTATCAACCGTTGTCATAACACTTTCAACGTTACTATTACTCTCAGTAGTCTTGTTTTTATTCCTGTGTAGGTCAATGTACTTTGAAAAATCATCTTTTGATGTGGTCGAATTAAAAGAGGTTAAATCACCTTTTAATTCAATGTTTTTCGAAACATTAACAGGTAATATATTGAGCTGTGGCATATTAATCCCAATCACTATAGTCGTAGGTATTTAGTCATTCATTGAGCTAGAATGTTTTTTAATTCTTTTTACTTAATAGATAAGCAAGAATCATTCCTTTACAGTTATCACTAAAAAGTTAGTAGCTCGATTTGCGTCGTAAAAATTGTTGTGTGGCTATTTCATCAAACATAGCTTGCTCTTTTTTATTTTCAACCTTTACTAAAGCAATACTTTCTTTCTTAGCAAGCATCTCAACAGCTTGTACTTTTTGTCTTTGTTTAAACCATAAGTTTTTACTTTGCTCGGCTAATGCTTTGGCTTGTTGCATAGCAATTTTTACTTGCTCAGAAGCATAATCAAGCTTACTAATAAAGGCATGATAGTGATTGTAAGTTGCACTATCTAAACCAACACTTGATCGTTCGCTTAATCGTTTCATATATTCTAAGCGATAATCTGCCACACTTTGCAGCCGAATTAAGTTTTGCTGATAGTCGTTTTCCGCACTACGTAAAGTATTAGCAGCTAGCTTTTCTTTAGATTGCTCAAATTTTAATAACGTTTCAAGTTGCTTATTTTTACTCGAAGCCATAATAATGTTTCCTTCGTGCTTTTTTGCCTATTTATATTAAAATTCTAATTAAAAGCTATTACCCAAATTACGCAGGTACATTTAAATTCATATCCACTTAGCTATTCGCTGTCGCCGCTGAAATAATTTCTTGCAATTGCTGTAAGCTCAAATCATACGGTATTACTTCTTGTATTTGTTGTTGTAAAAAAAAATTGATTACGGGTAAAACGTTAATCGCTTGATCAATTCTTGGATCATTTCCTTTGGTATAAGCGCCAATAGCAATGAGGTCTTTATTTTGTTGATAAACTGAATAAATTTGTTTTAGTTGTCGAGCAAGATCTTGGTGTTCTTTACTAGTCACCATAGGCATTACCCTAGAAATAGATCCTTCGATATCTACCGCAGGATAATGTCCTGCATCGGCTAATTCTCGAGATAATACAATATGACCATCTAAAATGGCTCGAGCAGCATCCGCAATAGGATCTTGTAGATCATCACCTTCTGTTAATACCGTATAAAAGGCAGTAATTGAACCTTGTCCTTCACTACCATTGCCCGCCCGTTCAACAAGCTGTGGTAATTTAGAAAATACCGAAGGTGGGTAACCTTTAGTTGCTGGTGGCTCACCAACGGCAAGTGCTATTTCTCGTTGAGCTTGTGCATAACGTGTTAATGAGTCTAGCAATAAAAGTACACTAAAACCTTTGTCGCGAAAGTATTCACTAATTTGAACTGCTGATTCACAGCCTTTTAGGCGCATTAAAGGCGAGTTATCAGCTGGGGCGGCAACCACTACTGAGCGAGTTCTTCCTTCTTCACCGAGAATTTCTTCAATAAACTCTTTAACTTCTCTACCACGTTCCCCCACAAGACCAACTACGATCACATCGGCCGTCGTCCCCCTAGTCATCATACCCATTAATACACTTTTACCAACACCTGAACCAGCAAATAATCCCATTCGTTGACCTTTGCCAACCGTAATAAAACTATTAATAGCACGAACACCAACATCAAGTGGTTCAGTAATTGCGCGCCGAGATAAGGGGTTTATTGGGCGATGATCCGCGTGATACTCATCATCGGTTTTAATTGGGCCTTTACCATCAAGTGGTTTTCCTATGCCATTAATAACCCGCCCCAACAAATTCATCGACAAAGGTAAATGTAGCTTAGTTGACACAGGTAATACACGAGCACCAGGTAGAACGCCACGTAAACTTTCTTCAGGCATTAGGTAGGTTATCTCTTGGGCAAAGCCCACGATCTCGGCTAGTAAATCACCCTGAGCTGTTTCAACCAAACATTGGCTGCCGATAGGTGCTTTTACCCCTACCGCTTCCAGTGTTAAGCCAACAACACGAACCAATCGTCCTGCAACTGACTCTTTAAATGGGTGGATAAAGTTCTGACAGTCTCTCAGTCGTTCACTGATGCGTAGGCTATCTACCATGTTGACCTTGTTCCTAAATTAACACCAATACGGCTGGAGGAGATAAATCATCTTGTGACCAGTATCATTCACCCTAACGACTGACTCGGTCTTGAGTCACTAGTCGAAGGTAAATTAATTTACCCAAGTCACTTCAAGAGGCGAGTTTATTGACTACAGAGTAAGCCCTGCATCTTGGAGTGGTTTGAGTATATATGTCATCAATTTGTCGAATGTTTATTGATGTAAAGCATCTTGCAAGAATGATTCCAAAACCTGCTTAAGACGTGATTTCATCTGTAAATCAATATTTGAGGTACTATTCTCTATTTGACAGCTACCTGGCGTTAGTTGTGGTGCGGGCAATAACCGCCAACCACTTTCTTTAATATGATGCTCACCGAATTGCTTTTCAACGTTTTTAATATCATCAGGATGCAAATGAATTTGTGTACTTGCTTCATTGCATGGCAAAGATTTGATGCCTGTGGCAATAGCAGCCATTAAAATATCTGGATTAGTTTTTGCTTCTTGTAGCACAACAGCTTCGGTTAGTTGTACCACTATATTCAATAACTGTTCTTCAACATTTTTTTCAACGCTAGCGAGAGGATTATTAAGCTGCTCTATTAAGTTTTCCCACCTTTTACTTAAGCTATCAATCGCTTCTTTTCCTTGTGCTAAACCCTGCTCTTTACCTTCTTCTACTCCTTGAGATGTACCCTCAGTTATCCCTTGAACTTTACCCTCTTCATAACCTTTAGTAAAACCTTCTTCTTTACCTTGATTAAAGCCTTCTTCATGAGCAGCTTGTCTAATCACTTCTATTTCTTCGGCGGTCAGCGGCTCTGGCGCTAAAATATCTTCTTCTGGTGGCTCATACTGCCAGTTTTCTTTTTTACCTAAAGCATTAGTATGATTCACTTTCTCGGTGCTAGGTTTTACTTGCACATTAGGCAATGACCAAACATCAAGCTCTTCTTGTTGAGCCGTTTTAATAATACGAACTGGCGCTTTACTCATTTGCAAAAACCTTATTTATCACTAGCCATAGATAGAAAAGTGGTGAGTTGGGAGCTGACTCGTGATCCACTGCTATATTTAAAATACCTAATGTAGATTGATATGTAGCTTGAATTTTAGTCTGACAAGGGGCAATAAATAGCCTCTACATTAGGTATCATGCCAATCACATTAAGTGTGTGATCATCTCTACTGGTTAAAGTGACCAACCACTTAGTTATTTAATTAATTAATTTACAAAAACTCATCACCACCACCACCACCACCAAGCATAATTTCTCCGGCGTCAGATAATCGTTGGGCAACTGCAAGAATCTCTTTTTGTGCTGCTTCAACTTCACTAATACGTACAGGCCCCATAGCTTCAAGGTCATCTACCAACATCTCGGCAGCACGTTTAGACATATTACCGAGAATTTTATCTTTCAGTGCTTCGTCTGTACCTTTAATCGCCTTCATTAGAGAATCTTGTTGTACTTCACGCAGTATCGCTTGTATGCCCCTGTCATCAACATCAACTAAATTGTCAAATACAAACATTAAATCTTGAATTTGTTGACTCATTTCTTCATCACTTTCTCGAATAGCATCCATTAGTATGCCTTCAACGTTAGTGTCTAAGTAGTTCATTATATCGGCTGCCGCTTTTAATCCACCCATTTTCGCCGCTTGTGCGCCTGCTTGCCCAGCAAACTGTTTCTCCATGATCTCATTTAATTCTTGTAAAGCCGCAGGTTGCACTTCTTCTAAGTTAGCAATGCGCATCATTAAATCTAAACGTACTTTATCAGGAAATTGACCCATAATTTCAGCCGATTGCTCAGCATCTAAATACGATAATACAATGGTTTGAATTTGTGGATGTTCATTACGAATAATATTTGCCACTTGTTTAGAGTCCATCCATTTTAATGAATCTAACCCTTTAGCACCACTCCCCATAACAATTTGATCAATCAGGTTACCTGCTTTATCTTCACCTAATGCAGCGGTTAAAGCTTTACGTATAAAGTCTTCACTTTGAAAGCCAATCGTAGAAAAATTTTGAATCTCATGAATAAACTGTTTATGCACAGCCGTAATTTTTTCTTGGGTAAAGTCATCCATTCCAGCCATGACCGTACCGACTTGCTGAACTTGCTTTGGCTCAAGATGTTTTAAAATCTGCGCTGCATCTTCTTCTGACAAACTGAGTAATAAAATAGCCGCTTTTTCTTTGCCATCTAATTTCTCAATATCAAAGCCTGATGGAGTTGCAGATAATTCACCTATTTCTGTTTCATCACTCATCTTCGTTCAACCAACTTTTAACTACTTGCGACGATAATTCTGGTTCATTAGCCACTAGTGCTCGAACCGCTTTTAAAACATCTTCATCACGGTGAAGATCAGGTAATTGTAAGCTGCCATCAGGTGCAAAACCAACATTATTTGCATCAAAATCAGAGGTTAGCATGTCCATAGTTTCATCACCTAAGTCAATATGGCTATCAAGAGATTTATCTCCATAATCTTCTGGTGTTTGATCTGGGTATATTAATCGTTTTAACATAGGACGGACAACAGCAACAATTAGAACGATAATTACGAGTGCACCCATCACTAATTTAAGTAATTTGATAAACCAAGGTTTCTCCCATATTGGCACTGCAGCTACGGCAGCAAAGTTTGCGCGAGTAAAAGGAATAGTCACTACCTCTAAAACATCGCCACGTTGTAAGTCAAATCCAATACTACCTTGTAATAATCGTCGTATAGCAGCAATTTCGGAGACACTTCTTGGCTCTTTTGCTACAGCAGTCGCAGCACCTTCAACTTCACTGTCTGTATTTGCGGGAGTTTGTGTAGGGCTATTGACGTAATCAAGCGCCACTGAAACACTAACTCGACGAATAACCGCACTTTGCTGTTTAGTGTGGCTAATAGCTTCGTCAAGTTCATAGTTTTTAGTTGACTCTGAATGCTTTCTACTCGGCATTGACCGTTTTTTCATCGCTTTCGCATTTTCAGGAATACTTGACTCTAACGGCGGTTGGTTACTTAATGCACCGGGAATACCCCCTAACATACCACCAATAGAGTTATCTTCAACTTTCATTTCACTGCGCAAAGCTGGCAAGTCTGCATTATAACGACGTTCGGTTTCTTCGGTGTGAGTAAAGTCCATATTGACATCAACTTGCGCAGTATAATTGCCTAACCCAACGATAGGAATAAGAATTGTATCAATTTTATCCATATATTCTTGTTCACGTTTTTGCTCAAGATCAAATTCATTACGTGAGCGAGACGAAATAGAATTTTGGCTACCCGAATTAAGTAGACGTCCATTTTGATCCGTAACGGTGACACGGTTAGGACTTAATCCTTGAACTGCTGAAGCGATAATATCAACCACAGCGTCCACTTCTTCTGCGGATAATATTCGGCCACGCTGCATAGTTAACACAACCGTTGCAGATGGATTTTTTTCACGGCGAGCAAAAATATTTTCTTTTGGAATAGCAAGCAAAATCTTAGCACGGGAAATACTTTGTAATTGTTCAATAGTATTGGCAAGTTGTAATTCTCGACCATATTTTAGTCGCTCTCTTTCCATACGCTGACTTACACCAAAGCCCATATCTTTCATAAGAATGTCATTGCCTTGCGAGGGTTCGTTTGTTAATCCTTCACGGGCTAAAAGTAATTTGATGTTTTGATATTCACTGGTTGGAACAGAAATAGTATTGTTTTCTTGACGATATTCAACTTTATTTGCATCAAGAATATCTAATGTTTTAATTAACTGTTCAGTAGGTAACTTTGATAAAAGGCGATAATCAGGTTCATTGGCAAGTATTATAACGAAAACAGCAATAGCTAAACAAATTGCTAAAGCAACCACTAAGGTGAGTTGGCGTAATATATCCACATTGCCTAGCTTAGCTGCAAAACCTGATTTTTGTTCTTCTATAGCGCTATTGTCGCCTGAATCACTAGCAATCATTTCACCGCTATCGGTTGCTACCATTGAACTTGTTTCAGCCACTTTACTTCTCCGCTTAGTGCTTTATTTTATTTGTCACTTTTATACTGGCATACTCATTATTTCTTTGTATGCCTCTACAAACTTATTACGAACCTGTATTGTAGCATCTAATGCGATACCAGACTTACTTGAAGCAATCATAACTTCCGCTAAGGTAACACTTCGGTCACCCATTTCAAATGCCATTTTTTTTGCACCACTATCTTGTGCTAACTCATTAACCGTTTTTAAAGCATCTGTAAGTAAATTACCAAAGTCATTACTTGAATTGTTAACTTGTCCTATTGGGTTTGTACCTGACATACCCGGTATATCACCACCTACAGCAGGTAGTTTATTTCCCGTAGCTTGAAGAGACATACTTTGCATTTGTGCAAATAAAGAATTAGTTTTAATATCCATGATGGGCTCGCTTGTGTCAATTTTTTGCTAAAGAAGCAGTAATAACTATTGATAACTATTTTGATTTTGCAAGCATTATGCCAACAACAAGATCAGCGAAGAGTAAAAAATAGTCAGTTGCATATAAAAACAAAGAGCCAAAGGTGATATCAATCAACTTTGGCTCAAAAATTTTAACTAATACTGTTTCAATTAATACTGGTTTAGCCCAAAACTACCAACTAACCAAAAGCAATTGACTCTTCGCAAGAAGTGTTTATGCCGGTATTTGAATACCGCAGTCACGCATGCTAGCAATTTTATAGCGTAAAGTGCGCGGACTAATACCTAAGCGTTCAGCCACTTCTTTTCGACTGCCATGACAAGCTTGTAAAGTATCTAATATTATTTGATGCTCTTGTATTTTTAATTCACTGCCTAACTTATCATCTGTTGTTACTGGTTGTTCAACTTCAATGACACAGGCCGTTTCAAAGTTTTCAATCATCAAGTCACTGGCATCAATAATGTGATTACTGTGTAAAATGAGCGATCTTTGAATAACATTATCAAGCTCACGTACATTACCCGGCCAACTATATGCATTCAATTTACTTCGCGCCGCAGGGCTAAATTCTGCTAACTGTTCGCCACTTTTTTGACAATAACTGGCGACTAAATGTTTCGCTAAAGGCATTATATCATCAACTCTATCCGCTAATGGCAACCAAGTCAGTGGAAAAACATTTAATCGATAGTATAAATCTTCTCTAAAGTCGCCTTTGCTCACCGCTTCTTTCAGGTTACGGTTGCTAGTTGCAATAACCCGTACGTCAAGATGAATTGTTTTTCTACCGCCTAACCGCTCAACTTCTCGTTCTTGTAAAACCCGTAAAATTTTAGCTTGTAGACTTAAATCCATTTCGGTTATTTCATCTAGTAATATTGTGCCACCTTGAGCTTGTTCAAACTTACCAGGACACGCCTGAATGGCGCCAGTAAAAGCCCCTTTTTCATAGCCAAATAAAGTTGCTTCTAACATGTTTTCTGGAATGGCAGCACAGTTAATGGCAATAAATGGTTTTTTAGCACGTGGAGAATTATGATGAACATATTGCGCTAATACTTCTTTACCTGAGCCACTCGGTCCAAGCACCATTACTGACGCTTCTGTGGTAGCCACTTTACGTGCTAAGTTTAATAATTCAATACTGTGCTTATCTGCAACAATAGGTGTGTTTTTGTTCACTTGTAACGGGGGAATATATTGACTAACCATATTCAACAAAACTTCAGGCGCAAACGGCTTGGCAATATAATTACAAGCGCCATATTTCATCGCTTGAACGGCATCATCAATAGTGCCATAGGCAGTCATTAATAATACGGGTAAATTCTGCTGCTGTTTTTTAATGTTTTTTAATAATGATAAACCTGACATACCACCCATTTGCACATCACTTACCACCAAATCAACAGACTGATTTTTTAATAATAACAAAGCAGCTTCTCCAGAATCAGCTTCAATACATTGATAATCTGCTAACGTCAGGGTATCAATTAATGCCTCGCGCAAACCAGCATCATCTTCAACAACGAGTATTTTATGAATGTTCATTGTGCTTCTCCTGAATACTTTCTTAATTAATTGATGCAGTTTTTACTTGTTCCATTCTTTCTGGCTCTAGCAGGGGTAACTTTATACAGAAATGAGCACCTTCTCCTGCTTGGCTTAAATAACTAACTTCACCTTGATGCGCCTCAACAACCGACTTCACTACAGCTAGACCTAGCCCTGTACCCTTGCTACTTGAGGTATAAAAAGGTTCGAATATTTTTTTAATATCACCACTATTAATACCTGGACCATTATCTTTAACACTGATATAGACTGAATTTTTATTGCTATAAACTTGAATGTTTATGACAGGTTGCTCAATGGTTACAGCGGCGATAGCTTGCAAAGCATTATGCGCTAAATTTTGTATTGCCCCTGTTAACGCATTTTTATTGCCTAGAATTTGATAGTCAACAGTGGTCAAGTGTAAGTTTACTTGGGTATTTCCTTTGGTTATTAATGCATCCATTGCTTGAATAGCATCATTAATTAATTCATTCACTGACAATGATGAAACCACTTGCTCATTACCACTTTTAGAAAACAACAACATATCATTTATTTGTTGTTCTAAATCTCGTAGTCGTGCACTCAATTTTTCTTGAAAGGTTCCACGAGCTGACTCCGATAGTTTTCTATTGGATAAGTTAGCACTATATAACATGGCAGCCGAAAGCGGTGTACGAATTTGGTGTGCTAACGTTGATACCATACGACCTAAAGATGAAAGTCGTTGCATTTGCCCTACTTTATCTTGTAATAAACGTGTTTCAGTTAAATCAGTGATCATAATTAACTGCCCAGGTTGATCCCCCAAACTAGTAATTTCTAACTTAACCCGGCGACCATCGTTTAATGAAACTTCATGCCAATCATCTGCCCTTGGTTTAAATGAACGCGCAATAACACTAAACCAAAGCTGACCTAATATTGGCTCTTCAAGTAATTTTCTAGCCACTTTATTAATTTTAACGACAACACCATTACCATCAAGCATTACCAATCCTGTTGGCATCATTTCAATTAGCTGATCAGCCATTTGCTCTTGTTTTAGGCTAGTACCTAATAAATTCTCTGGTGAGGTTTGACTTGATTGTTCTAGAGCTTGATTTTGTGTCATCTTAACGGTGTTGTTTTTTGGCGTTTTTATTTGAGATAATTGGGCACGTAGAGACGCTAATTCACCAGGAAAAGCTTCTGTTTGTAGTAACACTCCCTCCCCTATTAACGAGCGGGTATTTAAAGGAATATTAACTGGGTTAAAACCATTATTAGCAATAAAGTGCTGTGCTAGTGTCATAAAACCAAAGTCCAAATAAAATTTATTTAACCTTGATTAAGCATTTTACATGCCATGATTTTTAGTTTAGATTTCAGTTGGTTATATGTGATGCCATCACGATTCTTTGTCAAATTATTGGCTATAAATTGCAAGCATTTAGTTTCTACTTTCGAAACAACCATATTGAGGGTATAAGAGTTTTGCAACTAGAAACATTTTTTACTGACCACGTTTCATTTGAATCTGAGTTTATTTAAACTGTATATTTATGCTGGTTTTTGTAAACTATATTTACGCATTTTTTCAACCAAGGTCGTTCTTCTCATTCCTAGAGTTTCCGCTGCTCTTGCGACAACATAATCATGTTTAACTAAAGATTGTGAAATTAGAGAAACTTCTAAGTCAGCTAAATGCTCTTTTAAAATTAAGCCGTTACTGGGTAAAATATTCGTAGCTGAGCTATGTTGAGCTACGTCAATAGCTTCACCTTCAACTGCCTCATCTTCGTCGACGAAATCAGCGCCTGAAAACAGTTCATTAATTAGATCCTGTTCTTGTAACTCTTCAGGATATTCCGGCGTATACTCTTCTACATCAATGTGCTGATATTTTGGTGGCAGCTCTGCAACATCAACAATTTGATCTCCAAACATAATTAGCATACGTTCAATAAGGTTTGATAATTCACGAACATTTCCCGCCCACTGATGTTCCATTAACGACTCAATAGCTTTCTCAGTAAAACGCACTGTTCTCTCTTGCTCATGCTCAAAGCGAGTTAATAACTCCTTTAGCAATAACGGGATGTCCTCTTTACGTTCCCGTAAGGCTGGCGTTTCAATAGGAAAAACATTTAAGCGGTAATAAAGGTCTTCACGAAAACTTCCCTCTTTTATCATTTCTTCAAGATTTTGATGAGTAGCTGCAATAATACGTACATCCGCTTTAATGCTTTTACTACCACCAACACGCTCAAAAGTACGCTCTTGCAATACCCGTAATAATTTAACTTGCATGGGTTGCGGCATATCGCCTATTTCATCTAAAAATAATGTGCCGCCTTCGGCTAATTCAAAGCGACCTTTACGCGTGGAAATAGCGCCGGTAAAAGCACCTTTTTCATGGCCAAATAGTTCACTTTCTAACAATTCTGCAGGAATAGCACCACAGTTAACAGGCACAAATGTACTTTTGGCGCGTGATGATAAGTTATGAATATTTCGGGCTACCACTTCTTTACCTGTTCCAGACTCTCCGAGCACGAGTACGGTAGCGGGTGTTTTGGCCACTTGTTCAATTAAATAACGAACTTCACTCATTGGTTTACTCGTGCCAACTAACGAACGAAATAAAAAACTAGAGCTAAGGTGAGAACCGCTTCGAGGTAATTTATTATGGTATTGATGACAGTGGTGAATAAGCTCAGTTAACTGTGCATAGTTAAGCACAGTAGCAAGGCTGCCAAGAACATTTACGTAACTGTTTAACATACTAGCGTCAACAACATCATGTAATAAAAAAGGAACTTTTGGATTATCTTTAACTATTTTTACTATTGACGAAGATAGTTCACCCGTAAGTATTACCGTTAGTAAATGCTGACTTTCATTAAAAAATTGAGTTATTTGAACTGGTGAACATTGAAAAAAACGTTCACCAACAAAAGACAATACCGTTGCCAGTTGATGAGCTCTAGCAACATCAATATCAACCACAAGAATTTGTTTGTGACCATGTTCGTTAGAGATATTTGAGCTTTGTGGCATAAGTAAGTCTTTGATAAATGCAAATTTAGTTATTATTTTAGCTATTAGTGATAATTTATCAACAAAAATTTGACGGTTTACAATAGATAAATGCCAGTATTTTGACTTGTTTAGTGTTTATCCCTAATAAAACGAACGAATAAAATAAAGAATGGTTTCTATTCTAGTGGTTAAACTATGCTTGAAAAAAATATCAAATTTACATTAAAGTAAAAATGAATAGGTCCGATATAAATACTACCTATACATAAATAGTACTGATACATAAATACAGTTCACAAATATTGGCGGTAATATTTAATAATGATAAATCAGCATTGTATAAGCAAGTTGCACAACTAGAGTCAGATTTAGATTGCATAAATGGCACAAGGTAGTTTTTTAGCTGAAAACATCATCATAAATTAAGTAACCACAGCAATGATGAGCCATGCTAGTGTTATATCTCAGTTAATAGTAAAGCTGTTGGAATAAGAGGCTAAGCCCCCTTCTTACCCAATTTAGGTTCTATTTACACAATAAACCTATCAATATTACCGTCAAATAAACATTTGGCACAAATTATGAATGACTTATTTAAACTTATAAAAACAAATGGAAATAAAATGCTAGTATTAAATGGCAGTGCTGAATATATGTTAACAAGTGGCGAAAAAATCAAAGGCAATAGACACGGATTCAATATATTTGTAAAACATGATGATTTAAATTCTCAATTAAAAAACATTGAAAAACACCTTGTTGCTAAAGGCTGGGATAATATAGACATTACCGATAATGGTCTTATTAAAAGTATTGAAGGTTTAAATCATTCTGTGTTAATTGAAGCATTTAAAAAAGCGCAGAGTGAGGGGCTATCTGTTGTTGTTAATAATACTGCAATGTAAAATAATTAACCCAACAATGAAGTACTAACTAATTAACCGTCATAAAGGGCAAAATCAATCTTGCTTAAAATGACAAAACTATATTTTATATATAACGCTTAAATAGGTGTTATTGTTTTTGGAGTAGATAATGGCTCATTTATCATTAAAAAAATACCAGCAAACAACAATAAGCAATGCCGGAGAAGCTTCACCATATCGCCTTGTAGCAATGTTATTTCAAAAAATACTTGATAACATAGCAACGGCTAAAGGTGCTATCTCTCAAAAAGACTATGCTAAAAAAGGCGAACAAATATCTAATGCAATTGCCATTCTGGGGGTATTAGAAGGTTCACTAGATCATGAACAAGGCGGTGAAATTTCAAGTAATTTATCCGCATTATACAATTTTTGCTCAACAAAATTGTTTGAAGCTAACTCCAATAGTGATATTGAATTACTCAATGAAATAGCACAGATCATTATTCCTATAAAGTCAGGTTGGGATGCAATTCCACTAGAAAAACAAGGTAAAGTGAGTTTTTAATGTCTAGCAACCTAATGACTAACCTTAAAGCCATCAACGAACTGTCGCGACTATTACTGTCGCAACTTGATGTTCGAATGAAAAATACTGAGAGTGATAAGGCTCAACAAACTTTAACGGTAGCTTATCCAGAGACTGCCGAAAATAGTCAATATACAGATGAACAGCTGGCAAGTTTAGTAACAGAACGTCAAAAACTTATTAACCAACTATTTGAAATGCATACGCAAGAGCAACTTAGTGTAGAACAATCGCTTATCAATGAAATGGTCTCTCTTGATAAGCAATTAACATCAAAATCTCAGCGTAATAAACAAGTGCTTGCCGCACAAATTTTAAAATTAAAGAAAATTAAGAAAGCAACCCACCTCTATCAGAAGTATTAAATCATAATGATTAAAGTAACCTATACTTAGCCTAATATTTAGACAAAGATAGTGTTGAGGTTATTATGTCTGTTTCTAACCCACTGATTGCAAGTTTTGATATAGCACATACTCTGCCTAAAAAAGGCACATTGCTTCCTAAAAAATTACCATTAAAACCTGAGCTAAGCAGCTTTACTACTGATATGGTAACAATTTCAAGATTAGGCTTAGAGAAACAGCAAAAAGAAATATTCATTGAATCATCAAGAAAAATTGAAGATATTGCCAATGAGGTGATCAGAGTAAGTTCAACTATTGGTAAAGTAAAAGTTGTTGAGAACCTAACTCATACTCAAGCGACTAACCTATATAATAAAATAGCTTCATTACTTTAAGTTTTTTAAAAGACATTTTGAATAAATAAAACTAAAATGCGCATTGCTATGGTGCCAACATCGATGACGATATAATTATAATTATTAGGTAACAATATGATAATATTTATACCTAAAGTTGTTGTTTAATAACTTTAAAGAATTATAGGATTGAATAGAATGTTATCGTTAATTGGCCGCAAAAAAAAATTACTTGAAAACGATATGAGACAATCTGAACTACAGATTTATAATGTAGTGTCAACCTCAAGTTTTCTTGTTCTTGGCGCTGCAGGCTCTATTGGTCAAGCGGTAACGAAAGAAATTTTCAAACGAAAACCAAAAAAGCTCCACGTTGTCGATATTAGCGAAAACAACATGGTAGAAATGGTTCGCGATATCCGCAGCTCATTTGGCTATATTGACGGTGATTTTCAAACCTTTGCTTTAGATATCGGCTCTACGGAGTATGATGCTTTTATTAAAGCTGATGGTAAATTTGATTATGTGTTAAACCTGTCTGCCTTAAAACACGTACGCAGTGAAAAAGACCCTTTTACTTTAATGCGTATGATCGATGTAAATATATTTAATACAGACAAAACAATAAGACAATCCATAGAAAATGGTACTAAAAAATATTTCTGTGTTTCTACCGATAAGGCCGCTAATCCCGTCAACATGATGGGGGCTTCAAAACGTATTATGGAAATGTTTTTAATGCAACATAGTGAAAGTATTTCTATTTCAACCGCTCGATTTGCTAATGTTGCCTTTTCAGATGGATCTTTGTTACACGGTTTTAACCAACGTATTCAAAAACGTCAACCAATTGCCGCCCCTAACGATATAAAGCGTTATTTTGTTACTCCTCAGGAATCGGGAGAACTGTGTCTGATGTCTTGTATCTTCGGTGATAACAGAGATATTTTTTTCCCAAAATTAACCGAAACATTACACCTAATTTCTTTTGCAGATATTGCGGTTAAATATTTACAGCAGTTAGGATACGAGCCCTACCTTTGTGACAGTGAAAATGACGCTAGAAAGTTAGCGAAAACTTTACCCGCTCAAGGGAAATGGCCTTGTCTATTTACCGCAAGCGATACTTCAGGTGAAAAAAACTTTGAAGAATTCTTTACCGATAATGAAACGATAGATATGACTCGTTTTAAAAGTTTAGGCATTATTAAAAATAACCCCATTTATGATGCCGGTAAAATAACGATGTTTAAACGCGAAATTAACGAGATGCGCAAAACAATGTGCTGGAATAAAGAACAAATAAATAGTCTTTTTCATCAAATGATCCCTAATTTTGGGCATCTGGAAACAAAAAAATATTTAGATGGAAAGATGTAAATATCCTATGACAGACTCTCTCATCCGATTTATTAGGGACACCTATCAAAGCAATGAGTTTATTCCACTCCTTGCTCCAACCTTTAATGGCAATGAAAAGCAATATGTAGTTGATACGATTGATTCAACATTTGTATCAAGTGTGGGTCAATATGTCGATAAATTTGAGCAACAAATCGAACACTTTACCGGTGCAAAAAAAGCAGTTGCGGTTGTCAATGGTACTTCAGCCCTACATACTGCGTTATATATGGCAGGAATAAAACATGGTGATTTGGTCATTACACAGGCATTAACCTTTGTAGCAACCTGTAACGCGCTCTACCATATGGGGGCGGCGCCAATATTTATCGATGTATCACTAAATACTTTAGGGCTATGCCCAAAGGCAACTGAAGCCTATTTAGAAGAAAATGTCACATTCAATGCCGATGGTGAATGTATTCACCGACTCAGCCAACAACGAATTAAAGCGGTTATGCCTATGCATACTTTTGGCCACCCGGTTGAATTAGATGAACTTTTAATCGTGTGTAAAAAATTCAACTTAGTTTTAATCGAAGATGCAGCTGAAAGCTTAGGCTCATTTTATAAAGGTAAACATACGGGCACTTTCGGTGATTATTCGGCAATCAGCTTTAATGGTAATAAAATAATTACCACAGGTGGTGGCGGTATGGTTCTATGCCATAGCGAAAATGCTGGAGCGCGTACAAAATATCTAACGACAACAGCCAAACAGCCTCACCCATTTGAATTTTTCCATGATGAAGCAGGTTTTAACTATCGCTTACCTAATCTAAATGCCGCATTAGGTTGTGCGCAAATGGAAAAATTGCCAGAGTTCCTTAAGAAAAAACGATTACTAGCAAATCATTATCAAGAGTTCTTCAAAAACTCAGATTTTATATTTGTAAAAGAGCCAAAAGGTTGCCAATCAAATTACTGGTTAAATGGCATTATTTGTCCAAACGAAAACAGCCGTAATTTATTGCTGGAACAGACCAATAACGAAAGAGTAATGACAAGACCCGTATGGAAATTGATGCACCGGTTACCCATGTTTAAAAATGCGCTTCGCGGTGAGCTTATCAATTCAGAATTCATTGAAGCAAGACTGGTTAGCCTCCCTAGTTCACCAACAGCTATTAAAGAGACGTTTCATGTCTAAAAAAATTGGAATTGTTACGGGTTCTAGAGCAGAGTATAGCCTGTTATCTAGAACGATTGAGCTATTACAAAACGATCAACGCTTTAAAACATGTGTTTTTGCCTGTGGTACTCACCTTTCACCAGAATTCGGTTATACCCTTTCAGAGCTCAGAGATAACAATGTCAAAAACATAGTGACTGTAGAGATGTTAATATCTTCAACATCAAAAGTCGGTATCGCTAAATCTGTAGGCATAGCTGCAATTAGTTTTGCTGACGCTTTTTCTTGGCAAAACTTAGATGCCCTTATAGTGCTAGGGGATCGTTACGAAATACTAGCAGCAGCTCAAACCAGTATGTTTTTGGATATTCCATTGATTCATATCCATGGAGGAGAAGTTACAGAAGGCGCTTTTGATGATTCAATCAGGCATTCTATAACAAAAATGGCTAATATCCATTTCCCTGTCACCGAGCAGTTTGCCAAACGAATACGCCAATTGGGAGAAGATGAAAAAAGTATATTCGTTGTAGGATCTCCTGGCGTTGATAATATAGTCAATACACCACAACTGACAAAACAAGAATTAGAAAAGAGCCTTGGTTTTACACTGAATAGATCAATAGCATTAGTAACCTATCACCCTGTGACAAAGACAGCAAACTCAGGTGAGAATGATATATCGTCACTCATCAGTGCCATTATTGAAAATCCTCAGCTAACCTACATTATCACCTACCCAAATGCTGATAGTGGTGGTAAACGTATCATCGAACAGTGGGAGTCCATCGTAGGCCTGGACAACGTAAAAATAATTCCTTCCCTTGGTTTTATACGCTACCTTTCCGTTATGGAATTTGTTGCTTGTGTGATAGGTAACTCTTCCAGTGGTATCATTGAAGCTCCTAGTTTTAAAGTACCTACTATTAATATAGGTACTCGACAAAAGGGTCGCCCAAGAGCCTCATCAGTACTTGACGTTGAAATGAATAAAGAAAGCATTTCAAGAGCAATAAATAAAAGTTGTACAATTAGCTATAAAAAGTCCTTAATCAATACGCTGAATCCATACGGAAAGGGAGGAGCAGCCCAAGCTATAGTGGATATTTTAGCCAACATTGAACTGACCGATTTTACTCTTAAAACATTCATGGATCATAATATTGATGAATAAGACTCGAACGTTAATCATTGCTGAAGCCGGTGTTAATCATAATGGCGACATTGAATTAGCTAAAAAATTAATTGATGTGGCTGCAAAAGCTAAGGCTGACATTATTAAATTTCAAACATTTACAGCGAGTAAATTAGTAACTGCAAATGCTAAGCAGGCCGATTATCAAATTCAGAACACTCAAAAAGAAGAGTCTCAATTGGCTATGCTCTCGCGATTAGAATTGAGTTATGCGGCACACCATAAACTGGTAGAGCATTGCA
>Ga0105357_10000664_pt1 | contig 18374 bp, 10 predicted proteins | sample GOMGulsemesocosm_4_FD_83660 | JGI IMG/M metagenome (GOLD analysis project Ga0105357, IMG submission 83660) | Methane-oxidizing microbial communities from mesocosms in the Gulf of Mexico - GOM15B Gulf of Mexico | ecosystem: Environmental > Aquatic > Marine > Cold seeps | place: USA: Gulf of...
CCATGTTAATGAGCGTCGATTGACGTTGTTCGGCTGCGAGCTGGCTCCTACAGGTGCAGAAGCTAATTTATCGCGCTCCTCGCCCGTGAAAGAATTAACCCCAGTAATATACTTTTTTATCACTTCACATTTGTGTAGTAACAATAAAGATTGCACACTAAAGCAATTTCAAATAATAAAGTTTATACACTGCTAACCTCAGGAAAAATAAGTCCTTCATCTGAAGCACTTACTAATATGATTAATTGTTAAGCAATTTAAGGTCAACGCCACAAGACCTCTGTAGAAGTCGTAAATTTACTTGAAGGCCTTTGTTTATAAAGGGGCAGGGTAGTGTGCAAACTCTATAAATTGCGCACCAACTCCAGGCTATAACATTCCCATGAAGGCCCGAGATAGGGGGGAACTGGAACTGATATTGACATTATATTCTCCTAAGATTTGACGGCTGTAATAGGGACTAAAAGCGATTTTAGCCGCTTGAACCTCTGGTACGGCAATGTCCAACCGTTAATATATAGGCCATTTAGCACCTCCTTTTACGTGACCAAAATCAGTGTGCTACTACAATAAATTCCTCGTACTCATTTTCCAATGAATCTAGCTACACTTGTTTCGCTTTCAATAATTCTACTTTTAACTTCCCAGTTTGATCTATCGCTATATTTGAATATTAGGCGTACTAAGTTAACTACTCTGTATAGGTTTATTGATAGCGGGTTTATTACTCTATAGCGAGAAGAAATTCGGTCTTTAGAAAAACTATTAGTAGTTATATTTTTGTAGAAATCAAACTTATATCTATTGATACTCCGTGCTTTAGACATCGTATTCAATACCTGATTTAGATACTCATCATGCCCACTAATTTTTGATATATACCCTTGATGACCTGCTATGTTGAAAAAGTTATTTAAGACAAATAAATAGGATGAAAATAACCCTTTGAAACCATACGAAATCAGTTGTGACTCAATTCTAGAGAGATCAATATCATTATACTTTTCTAGAATTCTAGCCACATCCATGGCGTGCCTTAAAGAGAGCACTCCTCTATCTCTATGACCATGGGATATCTCTGTATGCATTATCGCTATCAATAAACAGTGGGTGGGAGACGGAATGTAACATCGACCTAAATTCAAATTATAAGCCCACTTCTTCTCGGATAATACTTGTTGTGAATTGAGCACCCCCCTTGTTTTTGTCGACAACGGCTTGGAATGTATTTCAATTACTAAAGCAGAATAGGGCTTTTGTAATGCGGGACAATGGTGGTGCCCATGATTATAAGTATGATCATCATCTTCTTCGTGAACTTCCTGGTAGCCTATGCCCTTGAGTATTTTATAGGCCTCTTCAACTTGGTTTTCGGGCACTAGGAAGTCAATATCGCGCATAAAACGGGCACCCATTCCGCTATACCAGTTATCGGCAAGTGCAACCGCTCCTTTAAGAAGAACAGGCTCGATACCACATCTGTTTAAATCTGCGATAACACCTCTTAATTCATTTATAAAATCAGTATTTCTTTGTTTATTTAAGTTGTAAAATTCTTGTAAATAATTAAGTTCCTCATCTGTAAAATATTTCTCTAGCCTATTTTTTACTAAGCCTTGATACAGGGCGAAGTTCATAAAGTTCTTATTGGCTAACTCAATCAGTTTTAGCTTGTCACAAGCTTTAAGATTATCGTAATTGAAGTTTTTAGTAATCGGTAAAACAATTTCAGAGAGGGTTTTACTGAGTGTTACCATCGAATTAACATCTAAATTCTTTTTCATAATACATCCAAACAATCGATAGCTTCATCTAGTTGACTAAATTCAAATTTATAAGCTGGTATGGATTCAACCCAGCTCAATAGCTCAATCACCTGTTTTTTTGAAAAGGGGCCCTGCATGGTGAACCCAGCTTTAAACAGTTGAGATACCGCCTGTGGTGTTGATATTGGCAATAATTGCGCTGTACTCTCCAGTCGATAGGTAGGAAAAACTAAGTGAGATACTTTTTTTCTGTCTTTACCATGTCTAATAGAATGGTCAATAGGCACATACTTAAGAGGAATACCATCCCAGCGCTGCTGCTCTTCTAAGTCAGCCAGTTGTGGCAAATACGACGCCAGTAAATGCCAGCTTCCATGCTTTAACCCAATACCCAAAGGAACAGGTCGAGCCTGGTAATCACGGTCAATGACAGCCATTTCATCCGAGAAGTATTGGTAATCAGCTGACAACAAGGCCGCACTTAAAGTAGATTTTCCTGAATAAGAAACCGCCGGCATCATTAAGCACTTATCCCCTTTCGCCAGTACAGCCGCATGAGATGCTAAAAAGTAATCACTGGGAGTGAAAACCAGCTTGCGTACACGGTCATTAAAAAAGGCGGCCAGTTGTTGCTTGGGAATGCGCCAGGAAAAATCATAACCATTAATACTAATCAGGTAATCTTTTCCCAATTTTTTTATATAGATTTTATAATTGCAAACTTCCACACCCACATGACTAAATACGCTTAATAGTGGCTCTATAGCCTTCTTAGAAAAAATATCACAATAAGATATGGCAATAATAGAATCTAGAATTTTATAATATGAACCCAAACGCCCTAAGTCATCATTATGTTGCGGTACTTCTTTAAGCCAAATCTCTTCTTCATCATCGACTTTACAGGGTAGTTCACCATTGGAAAATAGGATGTGGAGTTCATCCACCAAATCATTAAATTCAGCCGACTGAGTCGACACTTGTGTGCTGCACGTAGAAAAAACTTCCTGCTTGGAGAAGCCATCCTCAAACAGCAACCACACATACATTCCAAGGCCATTTAGCAAATGCAATTTATTGTCAGCAGATGAGTAAATTAGGCCCTCTTCATCAAATAGGAAAAGCGTTAATCTTCCATTAACGCTTTCAATTAATTCAAATGAAGATGATTTTTTTTGGAAGATATTTTTATTATTACCAAGCATCAGAAAACGATGTTGCCAAAGCCTTTTTGCTATGCATTGTCATTGACATTGCTATAGGGGTAATAGCTGCCAGGGCTCCATACTTTTTAAGGAAATTTCGGCGGGTCTCTATTTCTAATTTTTTACTTTTATCCGCAGCGATTTTACCTGTCGATAATGTGTTAGCCGTTTTTGTCTTCATTATATTCACCCAAAACCAGTCACCTGGTATATACAAATTATGAAGTAGGAAATTTTACAGAATAGACCATAAAAGCCATATCGAGTGATCACCTGATATGGCTATTTAATGACCCTCTTATGGTCACTTTATATGAGGTTCGTATATTACTAGCTGACCTTAAGAGACATTTTCAAAAGAAGCCATCATCAAAAGCCAGCTCAACTTCTGGGTTTTCTGATGTTACCGTGACTTTATCACTGCTATTAATTACTTCACCCTGTGAATCAAGTACCTCTATCCACACCTGATAAGTTTGTTGACCGTTCGTTATAAATGAATACGTCGTATCATCAGCAATAAAGCTTTCTACATAGGGGTGTAAGTCCTCTGTTTGAAGACGGTAAATTAGATATTCCTGAGCCCCCTCAATTCCTGTCCATTCTAATGATATTCGATTAACATGGGCCTTGAGCACTAGTTTAAGATCAACAGAAACGACTTTTTCCAGCGCTGGAGTGTCGTCCTTATTTTTTGAATCCGTATTAATTTTTTCATCACTGCCACAGCCATTTAATAAAGCAGCTATAAGAAAACATGAAATAACCGAAAATAGTTTCATCTTACTCTCCATTAAAGTATCGATGCCTGGTTGATTGTCTTGGTAATACGACGCCCTTGCGCATCGTAATAACGATCGCTTAAATCTCCCGGAATCAATAAAGACATACTGGGAATTTGTGCTGCGGAATCCATGGTATTTTTACGATAGAAACGCACCACAATATCGGTATCACCATCGGCAAAGCTCTTAAATTCACTGGGCTTGAAGCTGAAGCTATATTGCATTTCCTTGGCAGTTTCTCCTGCATAACTCCAAGTATTAGAAGTGACGATGGCATCCGGCTGAATAAGCCCGGAATTAGCAAAATTATCCCGCGCACTGCTTCCGCAGGTGTTAACCGCCTTACCTGTGCAATCAAACAGAGCAATCACCGAGTCATAACCCTCATGGTATCCCAACAAAGACCATTGCAAGGTGTAGGTAGTATCTGCATCCATGGTCTCTGGAATGGTTAAGCTAGACAAAACCGGCGGTAAACGACGTTCGGCCTGCTTTTTGGAATCTTCATCGTTTGATAAAAATGCCACCAGCACTGGCGTTTCAACATCCGAAGTGGGTACCTCGAGCATGGCCATCTTGCTACCAAACTGAGTAGGGGAAAACACCACAGAGACGCTACAATTTTCGCCCACCGGCAAAGCCTGACCACTGCAATTGTCATTGATCATTTTGAACTGTTCTGCACCACTTCCAGTGATTCTGGTAGTGCCCAGTGTCAAAACATCCGTGGCGTGTTCATTGGTTACTGTTACCGCCGTCGCGGTGGATTTCTGCCCTAAGATTACCGAACCAAAATGCGTAATGGATGGATAGATACTTAGCTCGGTATCGATTTGTGCATAAATATTGCTACTTAGCAAACTAAATAGCATTACTTTAAAAAGTACTTTCATTTTTTTTCCTCTTTAAATACCGTTATTGATTCACAATCGTTAAGCTAATACGTCGACCCGAACTATCGTAATAATTTGCATCAAGATTGCCGGGAAGCATCAAAGATAAAGCGCCATTTCCGCTGTTCACATCCAAGTTTGATTTACGATAAAAGCGCACCACCATCTCGGTATTTTCTGTAACACTGGGTACTTCCAACTGATAACTATAGGAAAATGTTTTGGCGGTTATTCCATTATAACTCCAGATATCACTGCCAATCGCTGGATTAGTTAAGAATCCAGAGTTTATAAAGTTATTACCAGAGGATGCTCCACAATCCCCAGCATTAACGCCATGACAATTGAAGAATGCGATTAAGGAATAAAACGAATCGTGATAACCGCTTAGCTGCCAAGAAAAGTCGTATTTTTTCCCTTCAATGAGGTTACCGTCGAATACAGTTTCACCAAGCTCATCGGTAATGGTCAACATAGATAACACCGGTGGTAACCGACGCTGCGCTTCGCCTTGATTACTTTCGTAATCAAACAGGGCAGAACTCAAGACAGGTGTTTCCACATCATCCGTAGCAATGGCGATCACCGCCGCCTTATTACCTGTAGAAGTAGGACAAAATACTACCTGGAAAGAACAGCTAGAGTTTGCCAGCAGAGTTTGGCCACTGCAGTTATCCTGTGTGGAAAGCAGAGTAAACTCCGCAGACGAGATGCCATCAAAAAGCACATTCTGTAGCTGACGCGAAGTACTCGCCTCATTATTAATGGTATAGGTTACAGGTAAACTATTGCTCTCACAGTTGGCATCATTAAGCACCTCTACACCATATCTGTGATAACGAGGTGACAACATCAACTCGGTTTCTTTACTTGATAACTGCACTAAACGTGGATCGGTACCGTTACGGTATTCATCCAGGTTTGAGATACCGTCGCCGTCTGCATCATCTCCAGCATCTGAATTAACTAAGTTCAGAGGATCAAAGTTATTACTGATTTCCCAAGCATCTGGCATACCATCATTATCATCGTCACTGTCCACTGCATCACATACTGCATCGCTGTCATTATCAGTGGGTACCGATAAGGCATTCACAGCAGATGAATCACAAGCCTGCTCATCTACATCGCTCCAGCCATCATTGTCGTCATCGTCATCGCTAATGTTAGGTATGCCATCCCCATCGGTATCTAAGGCAGCACTGCTATCCAAAGGAAATTCATCACTAACATCAGGTACGCCATCACCATCGAAATCACCCGCGCGATGGGCCACTCCGTTAATCATCAATGCCGGTAGCTGAGTATTATCACCCAGATCCCAAATAGGAGTAGCGTCATCCCAGTCAGAAAAAATGACTGGACTACAGCCATTATCGCCACTGACTTGTGGGCAAGACATTTCGTTAATGGTTAAGAATATGCTGGTATCGGCAACATCACCGACAATGCCTATGCCATTTAACGCTAAGGCACTATCTGAATAACTCGATGTGAACTCCCCTTCACCATGTGTTTGACCGATTAAGGCACCACCCGCCGTGGTTGCATTGATCGTAGCAAGAGAATAGCTACGGTTTAGTTTGGCACTACTGTGACGTCCAAGAATACCCGCCACTTCGTTGTCACCGCTGATTTTACCCACCGAGAACACATCACGGATATCACCCAACCAACTCACACCTGTGATACCGGCAACAAAGTTGGTGCCCGTTACCGGACCAATGTTGTAAGCACGCTCCAAGATACTCTTGTCATTAAAGCCAACTATGCCGCCCACTTTTTCAGCAGACGCAGTAACACGGCCCACATGATAAACTTGGCTGACATTACTGCTCACGCTCCAACCGATCACACCGCCCACATAACTTTGACCTTGGATATGACCCGTTACCGAGATATTTTTAATCGTCGAAGCATCCTGCTTTCCGAGCAAGCCACCCACGGTATCTGCACCTTGTATTGTTACATTGGTTAACTGAAGATCCTTAATCGTCGTTCTTTGCGCGCTTCTAAACAAACCGACTTCGCTGGTTTGCGGGCGATTGATGGTTAGGTTATTAATCTTATGGTTTTGGCCATCAAAGTTTCCGTGAAGCTCATTGCCGCTGTGCTGCCCAATTGGCAACCAACCCGCGCCATCATTCCAGTACGTATCATTACCATCAACAATGCCATCACCCGAGGTATCAAAATCAAGGTCGATAATTAGTTCAAAGCCATCACAAATTGATAAACAGCCTACCGAGCTACCATAGAGCGAGTTGCCTTTATGATCGTCACGTATGGCATCCAAGTCGGCCAAGCTGGCAATTTCTATCACATTGTTATTATCGTCATCGATATCAGCACTCATACCTGTGGATTGGCAATGGGTATCACAATCATCCGGTGCACCGTCATTGTCGGTGTCGCTATATTCTCCAATGGCGATCAAAGGAAAGGCATCGCGACTATCAACGACATTGTCGTTATCATCATCATCGTCGCTAAGGTCGCTGATGAAATCCCCATCGTTGTCCACAGGCAAACTGTTGGTGTTGTATGGATCCGTGCTGTTTAGTAATTCGTCGGCGTCGGCGTAACCATCGTTATCATCATCATCGTCCGCATTGTTACCCGTGCCATCACCATCGTTATCGGCTGACTCGGTGCTGTCTAATGGGAAGGCATCCGATACATCGATAACACCGTCGTTATCATCGTCCTCATCAGCGCTCATACCCGTAGCTAAACAGGTACTGTCGCAGTTATCCGGAGCACCATCGCCATCGGTATCGGTAAAGGCACCAATTGAAATGGTAGGAAATAAATCCATGGCATCATTGACGCCATCTTCGTCATAGTCGTAGCTCTCGATACGCTGCGCGATACCATCCATCACCAAGGTAGGCAGTTGGCTGTTATCACCAAAGTCCCAAATAGGCGTGGCATCATCCCAGTCGCTGTAAATCACCGCACTACAGGCGATATCACCGGCATATTGCGGACAGGACATTTCTTTAGTGCTTAAGGCTTGGCTGATATCAGGGTCATCGGCATTAATACCAATGCCGTTTAACGATATGACACGATCATAAAAGCTCGAGCTATAGCCGCCATCACCGAAGGCATGACCAATGACTGCACCACCACTGGTGGTGGCACTCACTCGTGCCAAGGTGAAACTGCGCTGTAAATTAGTGGCGTTTTTACGACCAATAATACCGCCCACTTCGCGATCACCAATAACGGTACCCACAGCAAATACGTCTTGGACTGTATCTTGGTAACCCGCACCCACAATGCCCGCAACGTAATCCACGCCACTCACTTCACCCATGTGATAAGCACGACTCAAAGTACTCTTGTCGTTATAACCCACGATGCCGCCCACTCTCTCGCCTGTGCCGATGACTTGGCCAACATGAGATACTTGGGTTACTTGGCTATTCTCAATCCAACCAAAAAGACCACCCACATAACTGTGTCCCTGTATGGTTCCGGTCACGGTGACATTTTCCACAGAAGACGACTGACTCAATTTTCCGATCAGTGCACCGACATTATTGGCACCCTGAATGGCGACGTTTTCTAAGTGTAAGTTTCTTATGGTGGACGCATCGTTGGTGTCATTAAATAGACCCACATTATTGGTTTGCGGTTGATTCATGGTGAGGTTTTTAATTTTATAATTGTTACCTTCCAGAGTGGCCCTAAAGCCTCCTATAGCCGTCCAACCTTCGCCACCATTCCAATAGTCATCACTGGCATCAACAACACCATCTCCTGAGGTATCAAAATCCAGATCGTTAATTAGCTCGAAGCCGTTACATGTGGTTAGACAGCCGGCGGCACTACCATTCAAAGCCGTGCCATTAAGGTTGTGTCTAATGGCGTTTAAGTCAGCCAATGTATTTATATCAATGAGGTTATCGTTATCTTCATCGATGTCGGCGTTGTCACCAGTGCCATCACCATCGCTATCGACGGTCTCGCTGGCATCATTGGGGAAGACATCGTTTTCATTGATAATGCCGTCGCCGTCGCTATCGAAATTCACCTGTAGCTGCAGATCGTTGCCCACCTGCACCAAGCTCACATCATTGCTATTTGAGATACCTTCGAATGAATACGATAGGTTGCTGTAGTTGCTAACGCTGCCGGCTTTCAAGAAGTTAATATCAAGAGTGGTATCGCCATCAACGGGGGTGAAATGAAATCTGAAAACCACATCACTGTTCACGCCAAAGTCCATGTTGCCGGTAACCGTCAATACATCCATGGCATTGGTGGAGTTACTTTCGATATCAATGACTACCGTGCCATCAAGGGCTAAATCGCCATTGATGGTTAAGTCATCATTGATGATGGCAGGGCTAATACTGGCAGCCGCAGCCACTTGCAAAGTTTTACCTGACGCTACATTGATTTGGCCAATACCTGAAAGCACACCGCCGTTAAATGCGATTTCCGCATCACTGGCCAGCAAGCCATTTACAGTGGTGGTTCCGGCAGATTGAGTAAAACTACCTATACCATAAAGACTGGCAGTAGCATCGATATTAAAAGTACCTGCATTTGTAAAGGTGGCGGCGTTATCGATAGTGCCACCAAGATTCAGCACACCACCAACTTCATTTTTAATTAGGTTTTCGTTTAATATGTGGTTATCTGAAAGATGATTCCAAGTGCCGCTGTTAGAAATGCTGCCACTAAAGGAATTGCCTTTTTTAACAATTAACTTTTGTACATCACCGCGACGATTCAAACTACTCTGGGTTAATAACTGTCCATTTTCTAAATTATTTACCTGCCCCCAAAGAGCAATGGTATTCATGGTGAGGCTAGCGCGGTTATCAAAGTCCTGCATCACATCAAGACCCTGATTATGATCGCTAAGCACTTCCACTACGCCCTCATTAACGAGCAGGCCTTTGCCATTCAACACTTGACCGTTAAAGATCGCTCGCCCCGTTGACGAGTTATTTAACGTACCTCTATTTTCAAAATAGTTATCGCCAATGTTAGTAATGCTACCGCTATTGTTAACAACGCCATCATTTCTAAAGTAGGTAAAATTATCTTCCATAACAATGGATGCGCCATACTGGTTCTCTATGACACCAGCAGATTGGTTATGAAAGCGGCTGTAAGACGGGCCTTGTGAATCAGGTACGTCTTTGATGTTAATCAGGCCGCCAGCTTGGTTGGTAATGGTGCCTTGGTTAAGAAGGGAGTTGGTGTTCCCTTCCAGAAATATTTCGGCGCCACTTTGGTTAATGATGCTGCCAGTATTTAAAAATACTTGAGGGTTTTGATGACTTTCAGTGGTGTTGGTTAGGGATAATTTACCACCACTGTAATTGGTAAAAGTACCTTCATTGAGGTGGTTACGATCATTTTGGTTACTATCAAACACACCATGGTTTTTGAATACACCACCGACATTATTGTTAAATGTACCGGTGTTATTCAGCGCACTGCCTGTCAATAAGGTTAAATCACCACCATCTTGGTTAGTGAATGTGCCTGAGTTATTAAGGGCACTATTGGCAATTTGCGATAAGGTACCGGCGTTATTAAAGTTGCCGCTATTATCTATGGTACCGCCCAAATTAATTTGTCCGCCGCTTTCATTTTGAATAAGCGCTTCATTTTCTAGGTAGTTACCTGCTGTGTGATCCCAAGTACCGCTGTTATGAATACTGCCGCTAAAGGAATTGCCTTTTTTAACTTTTAAGGGCAGTGCTTTACCCCAACCAGTTGAACCACTTTGCGTCAAAAGCTTTCCACTGGCTTGGTTTTCTATCTTTCCCCAAACGGAGATGGTTTTCATGGTGAGGTTAGCTTTGTTATTAACATCCTGCATGAAATCCATCCAGGTATTGCTGTCGCCAAGCACGTCTACTGAACCGTCATTAACCAGCAATCCTTTACCAAAAAACTGTGCGCCGTTAAAGATTAAGCGCCCTGTTGCCAAGTTATTTAGAGTGCCTTTGTTTTCAATATAGTTATCACCAATAGCCGTTATGTTACCGCCATTATTTAGCGTTCCGTCATTCCTTAGGTAGGAAAAATTATCTTCGATGTTGATGATTGCACCATATTGGTTATCAACAATACCGCCACTTTGGTTATGGAAACGGTTGTAAGAAGGCCCTTGGGAATCAGGCACGTCTTTAATATTAATCACACCACCGGCTTGGTTGGTAATGGTGCCTTGGTTGGCTAATGTATTGGTGCTGCCTTCCAAAAATATTTCGGCACCGTTGGTATTGATCAAGCTGCCGGTATTTAAAAACACTTGGGGGTTTGAGTGGTTTTCAGTGGCGTTGGTTAGAGATAATTTACCACCATGCAGGTTGGTGAAGGTGCCTTCATTGGTGATGGTGAGATCATTTTTAGTACTATTAAACACACCATAGTTAGTGATATCGCCACCGGCACTGTTAGTAAATGCGCCAGTGTTATTCAGCACACCGCTAGGATGTTGCGACAATCTACCGCTATTGGTTAGCGTACCTGAGTTAGTCAAGGTTCCGCTGTTATCGATAGAACCTTGGTTTATTAACGCGTTATGCTCGCCATTAATATCCACAGAGCCACCACGGTAAATCGACAACGAGCCCGCATTAATTAAATTATCCGCTCCGGCTGTGGTGGTGTTCAGCTTAAGGCTACCGCCCGAATGGTTTTTTAAATCACCTAGGTTAGTTAACACGCCACCATCAACCACCTCTACCGTGCCGTGGTTATCAAAGCTGTCATTATTATTAGCATCCGACACACTGATGCTAATAATATTGCCGGCAGCATTCGGGTTCGGGCTAATTTGCTCAGCCATGGCTGTCATAGGCACGACCGCTATCTGAGTAGCAATGGCCAGTGACACCGCCTGGCTCAGCAGGTTACGCCTGGTGGTTAATTGAGGTTTATTGTTCGGCATGAAGGGCAGCTCCTTTGACCAAAAGACAAGGTACGGCGTGTAACAAAATGATTAATTTGGGGGTTATAAAAGACATAAATTAACGCTCCCAGAAACGTGCAAAGCGATTGATGTTTTTCCAGGCATTACTTTCGGTGACGGTCACATCAAACGTTGAGGGCCAGCGTGGTGCCTGTGGCTCAACCTGGGTGCGAATTACATGCAGGTCTTTAAAGCCGTACGCGGCATCGTCTTCCCAAGTGATTTGTTTAACATTGTCAAAATCATGCTGGAATTCATCTTCACCTAAAAACTCATGGATGCCCTGCAAGGTTTGCGCAGGGTTGGTGGTTAACTTGTCATAATCCACGATGTGCATGTTGGGGGCCCAGCCGCGGGTAATGGCATCACGTATGGCGTTAAAGGCTCTTCCTACGGGCTGAGCATCATCAACAAACATCTCGAAACGGCCCAAGGCGGTCTTACATTTAAGCGGATTATTTTGATCTAGTGGCACCTGCGACAAAGCAGAGGTTTTGCGATAGAGATGTTCAAACGAGGCCAATACATCACGTAGGTCACGCACCGTCACTAGAATTTTTACGTTTTCACGGCCACCCAATAACGCCGCCGCCATCTCGGCATATTCCAACCAATAGCGGTTTTTATCGATGCAAATATTTTGTTCAACGTGAGAGAAGTAACCTTGCAGCATACCGGTAAGCACATTCTTTTTAATTAACTCATTTTCATTTCGCTCACGGGCGCGGTTGGCATCGCTTTTATCCCAGTTATTTTTTACCTGGCCAAGCTGGTCCAAAATGCCAGAGGTGGGGGTAACATAAAATTCTGGGTTCTGGCCCAGAATATTCATCAATAGAGTTGATCCACTGCGTGGCAGTCCTGCTACAAAATATACGGTTTTCACTATCCAGCCACCCACTCAATACGACATTGCTTAAAAAGCTAGCCAACACACAAGGTTAAAACTCAAGGCTAAGCCAATAAGCGGCATCGTAAAGCTTTACTAAACAGTAAGGAATCAAGTGATTACCCGATATTCATCATTAAATTCATCCCATAGTATTGGGATTATACGACCCAAGCAGCATATGTGCTTGCAGGCCGCCCTAATTCGATTAGCAGAAAATGCTTCAAATAACGTTTAGAGAGGTTAAAAACGTGACAAACGTTATTTGGCATGAACACCCAGTGGGTAAATCCATCCGTTCTTTCATGAAAAAACAGCGCCCTTGTCTTTTATGGTTTACCGGCTTGAGTGGCTCTGGCAAGTCGACCATTGCCGGTGCGGTAGAGAGTAAGCTGGCTGAACGACTGCAACACACCACACTCCTGGATGGCGACAATGTCCGCCATGGCCTATGTGGTGACCTAGCTTTTAGCAAGGAAGACCGCAACGAGAACATTCGTCGCGTAGGAGAAGTAGCCAACTTAATGGTTGAATCTGGCTTAATTGTATTAACGGCCTTTATTTCCCCTTTTAAAGAGAACAGAGACATAGTGCGCGGCACGTTAAAAGAAGGTGAGTTTATAGAGGTGTACATTGATACCCCTATTTCTATATGCGAGCAGCGCGACCCTAAAGGGCTGTACAAAAAAGCACGAGCGGGGGAGATAAAGGATTTTACCGGTATTGGCTCCCCCTATCAGCCACCAGAACACCCTGAAATCACCATAAATAATTATGATATTTCGGTAGAAGATGCCGCTAACAAGGTTATTGCCTATCTTGAAAACAAGGGTTATTTGAAACCTGATAAAGGATTTTTAAAAGCGACTTTAGCATAAAACAATCGCCTAATTTTATAGGCATAAACGTGGAGTGTCCCTATGTGCCAGGCTAGTGGTTACTCCTCACTGACATAAAGACCATTATCGCGGGCAAAGTGAACCAGCTCAACAACCGTGGTACAGTCGGTTTTACGCATAATTTTTACCCTATGAGTATTTATTGTGCTCTCACTATTGTGTAACTGTTTTGCGATTTTTGGGTTTGAAAGACCCATTAGAATAAGCTCCAATACCTGAAACTCCTTTACCGTTAGTAATTGCTCAACCTGCCTCATCTCTTTTCTGTATTTTTCAGGAAGATACTCCTCTCCTGAAGCCACGAGGTTTAATGCATTAACTATATCTAGGACCTCACCCGACTTAACAACCACTCCACTGGCCCCAGCAGAAAGCAATTGCTGAAACAACAGTACCGATTCAATGCCAGTAACAAACAGCACCTTTAAATTAGGGAAACGCTGTCTAATATAGGAAAGATTAGCCAATGGTCCCGCGCCTGGCATTTTGCAGTCGCTGACAACAATATCTACTTCAGGATGCAACACAAGTTGCTGCCTCAATTCTATAGAATTGCCTGCTTCTGAAGCCACCTCAAATCCATTTTTTTCCAATAGGCGAACCAATCCATATCGAAAAATAACATGATCATCTGCTATAATTAATCTCTTCATATAGTACTTATAAATTTATTTTGCATTACTACGCTAATTTTTAACTTACATTTGGAATATAATATTTCACCAACGACCACACCGATTGTATTTTAAATGTAGCCTTTATTACACTCCCTAGTAACTCATATATTATAGGGGAGTTTAGCTTATTTAACAGCTATAAACATGAACCGGCTTAGGACTAATAAGAATTAACACAATGACTATCACGTTATCAATCTACAAGGCGCTAATTCTTACTCTGTTCATTTTATTACCTAGTTTTTGTCTGGCCACACAATCGTCAAATTTGAATATTAGCGCTGTGATGACCCTCGAATCAAATAACAATAAAGAGCTAACACTGAAGGACATTCTTTCTAGTGAGTATATCCCTATTACGGAAGAAGATAGCAGAGTGAATAGAAAACCTACACATGACATTCTTTGGTTAAAGGTGAATGTATTTAATCATACGAGCACAAGGTATACAGAGGTACTGGATACTCACTCTTACCTGGCACACCGAGTAGAGGTTTACATAGACACTGGCGATGGTCTAAAGAGGTTATATATTCGCAATAATAACCATACACTCATTGAAGGTGATCTCGACTACCCTTACTTGGCCTTTCCCGTCACCTTAACAGCTGCTAGTTCCGCCAGCATTTATCTAAAATTGGAAAGTTACTTTCCTATCTTTCTGGAATTTTCTTTTAAATCCTCACAAGAAACTCAGGAATTCCGGATACATCATTCATTAATGACCGGCTTAATTATTTCATTTTTTCTAGTCATGGCAATAATCAACTTATCCATTAGCTTTGCCATGAAGAAACGGTATTTTCTGTGGTTCACTGTCCATGAAGTATCAGTCCTATTATTCTGTTTGTCACAACAGGATGTTCTAACATTACTGCCCTCCGACTCATCCCAGCTTAACTCTATGATATTAACCATCACTTTGCTGATTGCCACGATTATCCTATTTTTTGTAAACCTATATAACCAAACCATTCGTATCCCAGCCTTTTACCGGGGAATGCGCGGCATCGCCGCGGTGCTTTTCTTGGTTGCTTTTAGCTGCTTATTTTATGAATACACTCACATAGAAGTAATGGGGGTAATCGTCTTCATCGGCGCTTTAAGTATCCTGGCTATGGTTACCAAATGTACCAACTTTCGCGATCTATCATCAGCCCTAATTCTTATTTCTGTATTAGCCCTCATGACAACTTCCCTTTTAATGTTTGGTATGGAACTTGAGTTAGTACCAAAATTTCTAACTCATCATGAAGACATTGTGCCAATAGGTCACGGATTAGTCAGTCTGTTGATGTTCTTCTCACTGGCCAGTCATGTGCATAAGTTACGAACTAAGGAGGAATATAAGTCTAAGCGACTTCTAACCGCGTTTGAGCAAGCTGAAAAAGACAATAACACTCTTATTATATCAGAACGAAATAACATCCACTTGCAACGGCAGCTAGAAGAAAACCTTACAGAATTTGCTCAATCCAGTCATGATTTTCATAACAACTTGTTTAGCATTAAACTGTTACTGAAAGACATAGTAAATGACAAGAATAAAATTGAAGTGAACTTGATCGACACCAGTATTGTTCACCTTGAAGAGATTACGACCCAGATGATGTATAATATTACCGGCAATCCGCTTTTTAGTTCCAATCACAAGAAAATGAAATCTCTAAATAGTATTTTTGATGGCCTCAACGAATTATTAGCAAGAGACGCTGAGTACAAGAGTATCATCATGAGATTTGTTTTTACTTCGAAAAAATATGGTGGCATTGAAATCTTAATGAAGCGCCTTTTGGAAAATATAGTGCGTAATGCCATCAGATACACACCTATTGGCGGTAAAGTCCTCGTTGGTGTTCGAAACACAAGTCACGGTTTTAAAATTCAAATTATTGATAACGGTATTGGTATGAGTAAAGATAAGATTTTTTCTTTACTACAACCCAACAATAAAATTGAAAAATCAGAATTGGGTTTTGGTATTGGTTTCTCCAATATTAGAGATTTATGTGAAGAATTAAACTGCACATTAAATATTGAATCTGATATAGATAACGGTAGTAAAATATCACTAGAGTTTGGCTCATCTGTCATGAAAAGTAGTGATGCGAAAATGCAACGTTCTCCCCCTTAAATCGCAGGCATTAAAAACCGGAAACCGCCACTGCTGTCTACAGTCTAGGGGGGATAAGAAAGCCTGAGTTCAATTTCATATAACGTGAGTGCGAACAAACGTTGCAATAACAAGGAATCAGGCTTTATTAGATTGCAACAACAGTTTTCAGCTATCACAAATGGAGAGGCGCTCTGTATCTGGTTAGCGAATCATTGCGACGGCACCAATAAAGTTAAATATGTTGATTAACTTTCAGACGGCTTATATTGGAGCTATATCAATCGACCCCAAGAAATATAACTATTACAGAGTACATGTTACCGCCATTTGGCAACAGTAGATCCACAGATCCACAGATCCACAGATCCACAGATCCACAGATCCACAGATACTCATCATTCATCAATACACGCTAATTCTATGGGGTTGACGGGAAAGCCCTCTGGTGGGGGTATTGGAGGGTTGGTGCTATAGATTATGGCCTGATGTTGCTAATTATAATTCACTCTAATCGTGTGGTGGTGAGCGCTATACACATCCAATAAACCGATAACCTCCTGTGGAAAAATAAATATCTCTAGCCACTGAAATCGTGCTCATATCCCAAACCATAATATTTCCAAAATGGCCAGTGATATGACGGTCTGATACCGATATTGTTACTATCCACCCCCTGTAATTTAGGTTCTGTGGGGGGGGCCAAAAGCGAGATGAGGTGCTTTAACTCCAGGAAAGGAAAACTCCATTTTTTTATAACGATTAATAAGGTTCGATCTGGTTACTATCTTGCGTAAACAGGTTCATTAATTTGGGGTGTACAAATAATTTTTCTTTACCCACGGTTTGTTCTTCTAATACGCCAATTTCACAAAGGCTTTTTAAATAGGTTGATGCGGTTTGTCGCTTACAAATACCTCGGTCAACCAGATTATGAATGCGACAGTAAGGCTGTTCAAAAATAAGCTGAACCAGCTCATGACTGTATATTTTAGGTAGCGCCTGCTTAATGTGTTCACCGGTATTTTCGGTTAGCTGCCTAACCGACGCTATTTTATCGGTAGTCCACTTAGACATTTCAGCCACGGCCTTCAGCATATACAGCAGCCACTCTTGCCAGTTTTGATCACGTGTCACGCTGGTTAATAAGCGGTAATAATCCGTTTTGTTTTCTAATATGAAACGGCTGAGATATAAGGTGGGCAGTGTCAACAGGCCTTCGTGTATTAGGTACAGCATATTTAGCACCCTGCCTGTACGGCCATTGCCATCGGTAAATGGGTGTATGGCTTCAAACTGATAATGCGCAACAGCCATTTTAACCAAGGGGTCTAGGTCATCATCAGTGTGTAAGAAGCGCTCCCAATTGGCCAATAAATCACGAATAACTTGCTCGCCCACAGGCGGGGTGTAGATCACTTCTTTAGTGGCTTGATTGGCGATCACCGTTCCAGGCACCTTGCGAACATCCATCTGGACATCTTTTATTTGTGAGCAAATATCCATAGCGGTATTGGTGCACAATGGTCGATCATTAAGTTGTTTAAACCCTTGATACAAAGCAGTGCGATATCTTAAAGCCTCTTTTGTGGCCATATCTGCTGCACCATCATCTTCGGCAAATTGAAACAAGCTATCGCTGGTGGTGACGATGTTTTCGATTTCAGAGCTGTCTTTGGCTTCAAGCAGTGGCAGCAAGTTGATGAGCAATGCCTGATTAGGCAGCAATTCACCCGCCTGCTTTAGCTCGGCCAATGCCGCACGGGCGGTTATACAGGCCTTTAATACAGGCGCTGTCTCTAGCTCTAGCTGGGGTGGCAGCAGGGGCATTTGATTATATGGCTGATCGGGCTGCCAATGAGCTTCATTTGTCATGTTTAAATTTTCTAATTATTTCGACATATAGCTAGTGTATGTCGATGGCATCGACATATCAATTTAATATGTCGAAAAAAATACATTTTTTCGACATAAGGTGAAGGTAGGGTGTTCGATATCCAGTATTGAGGAAATTTTACTTGAAAGACTGAGAGGGAGCAGGGGGAATTGCTCCCGAATATCAATGACGGATTCGCTGAACTCTGCAAGATAGAAAACTGAGTCTCTAATGATGATAGGGTATGGTGATCTCTATTTACCTTTAACCCTTGAATTTTCGAGCTTACTCCACGAGATTTTACATCTTGAACTCTAAGCTA
>Ga0105357_10000669_pt1 | contig 18341 bp, 16 predicted proteins | sample GOMGulsemesocosm_4_FD_83660 | JGI IMG/M metagenome (GOLD analysis project Ga0105357, IMG submission 83660) | Methane-oxidizing microbial communities from mesocosms in the Gulf of Mexico - GOM15B Gulf of Mexico | ecosystem: Environmental > Aquatic > Marine > Cold seeps | place: USA: Gulf of...
TATGCTCCAGAATTCTTGTTTTATCTAAATTAGTCATATACCGATAACTAATATAGCTTTTTTCCTTGCCTCGCCAGAAAGGGTTAACATCCACTGTCAGCTTGCCATAAAAACCATTAGCTGCAGTTTTATAGTAAAAGTACTTTTCATAGTTTTTATATCGACTTTCTGAAATATCAAAAGTATATAAATATTGGGTCTGGTAGCCTTTATCAGGTGCAAGGCTCATATATTGTATTTGTTCAACTTCAAGCAACTCCCCCATTTGCATAGTTAACTTAAAATGAACCATATTTCCTTCATTAATAAATTGTACATTTAGTGAGTTTGAGGGCTTTTGTAGCTCTCTAGGTAAAAAATTGACCTGATAACTCCTACCGTCACTCCATAAAGCTCTACTACTTCCTCCGGCAAATGTATTAATGACTCCTTCATGTTGTTTCCAAGCATAAAAGATATAAGGGTTGTTTTGCTTAGCATGCGACTTTATTTGTACCGAGTCTGAGAATCGTTGCCCATGCTCAAAGACACGCTGCGGCAATGTGATCTCATAGCCTTCTTTCGCTATTTTCTTAACCAAGAGTCTAGAACCGTAATTATCAGTAATATGAAAAAACCCCTGTTCATTACTGGTCACTTTATTAAACCCTGACCCTTCAGTTAAATAGCCTGAAGCACCATAAAACTCAATACTTGCATCAGTAACTGGGTTTCCTTGTTGATCTATGACCTTTCCATAAAACTCAATATCTGAACCATTATTGAAAAGTGCAATTAATCCATACATAAATGCACTCGCTATTTTCTTAGATACCGACAGAATGCTATTTTGATGCTCTTCAGCTTCTGCCGTCCGCTTCATAAGGTACTCATTTGAACTTTTAATAAAAGCTTCTGCTTCCCGTTGATCAGCTTGTATAGTGCAACTAAAAAAGAAAAAGGCACAAAGCAAAACTGAGGGACTAAAATTTATTTTATTCATCAGTTGCCTCCAACCTCTGCGCTGCAAGGTAAGCACTAAATTGTTTGCGAGGAATAGTGAAAATAAAGTAAAGCATAACCAAGATTATAATTAATTCGCCAAACAGCCACCAAAATTCATATAAATGTCCTCCGTTATAATCACCTGATATAAAGACTCTTATTGTATGAATTGCCGCGGCTCCCCATATAATAAAGTTCAAGATAACCATAAAATAAGCAGAAAGAAAAAAGCTTTTCTTTCTAAAGCATTGTTTCCAACGCATCAGAAAAATTATAGCAAGGTGAATAATAGTGGCTACCAGAATTAACATTATTAAAATTCCTTCACCCACCAAGCCCCACCTGCCACTATGTGCAAAAGCGGGCTGACATATCAGGTAGATAAAAGGAAGTAATTGGTATTTAATATTTTTCATTTTCACCCCCTTCCCTCAAATAAATGAATGGAAACCACATGGATTATGCCTATCTCCAGAATTTTCATGAGCTAAATCAATAGGAAGTAATATTGTGTCTGTAGCAACCGAAAAGCCAGTATCTATCACTGTTAATGGTATTACCATAGGTGATAAAAGAAGTAACCGTGGCTCTTTTGATATGCCAAGGTATGGAAGTGCAATCAGCAACTCAGCGGAACACTGAGTTGCTAGATATTCATTCCCCCAAAGGTTTCGGTCGCGTGTTGCAAGCGTACCACACCCCAATAACTGGCATAGCACGATACTGAGTAAAATAAGTTTAGTGAATGATGCTTTGTTTACGCTAAAGCCTGCTATGAGCCTATGACTAACGAGGTGCATTGCTCTCTCCTAGTTTGTTTGATTACAAACATGAAAAGCAATTCATATACCAGAAATTTAATCAATACCAATCAAATGCTTATTGAACTTCTAATTTTATAAGGACAATCGACCATACATTTAATGCATAATAAGAAGCGCATAAAATGTACCTACATGATACTTATAAGGTGCTTAGCTAGACTTAAGCAGGATGAGCCCACCCCATTCATATTTACCTACTCACGCTTATTTCATCACTAATTTATCTCTATAAATCGTCGCACTAATCACGGCAATCGGTGGCATTACTATATTTAACACAGGAATAGTCAAAACCAACAACACTATGCCACCAAAACTCAACGCACCGATACGCACAGTTTTTAATGCCTCGCGCTGTTCTTTAAATAACAAGCCCTGATTTTCCAGTGGATAAGCAAAATATTCCATGCTCATACCCCACGCGCCAAACAAGCCCCACAATACTGGCGCAATCAAATTCACGCCAGGAATCACCGAAATAATAGCAATTGGAATAGCACGGCTTAATAAATAAGCGATACGCTTTAACTCAGAAAACAGTACTTTTGATAGCGCTTGCTCCTGAATTGGTACGGTATCACCGCGTATAATCTGCTGTGTTCTTGCTGATAAACCACCGTAAAAAGGTGAGGCAATTAAATTAGCCAATAAGGTGAAAGTAAAAAAACCAGCGACAAAAAAACTGATAAAAAATACCGGATAAATAAGCCAACTTAACCATTGCAACCAACCCGGTATAAATTGCGCAACTAACACACCGACATAGTGGTAGCCCAAATACAGCATAGCCGAATACAACAGAAAATTAATCAGCATTGGGATTAAGACAAATTTCCTTAATTCCTTGCGCATCAACATAGACATACCTTGCAATAAACTTTGTACAGCTAACACAGGGTTTAAACCTGCTTTTTTATCAAATTCACTATTCATTATTTAGTTCTCCAACACCCTTCTCAACAGGATTAAATACTGCACCACGCTCAGTCACAATAACACTTACTAATTCCGCAGGCGTCACATCAAACACTGGATTCCAAGCGCTAATTAAGCTTTCACCTTGATCATAACATTGCGGCAAAAATTCATTAGCAGCACGTTGCTCTATTTCAATATCATCACCTGATTGCATGGCAAAATCTATGGTTGAGGTTGGCGCTACAACCATTAATTTCACACCATGATATTTAGCCAAAACTGCCAAAGAATACGTGCCGATTTTATTAGCCACATCGCCATTCGCAGCAATACGATCCGCACCGACAATAATCCAGTCCACCTGCCCGCTTTTCATTAACATAGCAGCCGCTGAATCAGCAATTAAAGTCGATGGAATATTATCTTCTGCCAATTCCCATACCGTTAAACGCGCACCTTGCAACCAAGGACGTGTTTCATCAGCATAAATACGTCGTACTTGCCGCTGATAAGCACTACGAATTACACCTAATGCTGTACCATATCCGCCCGTAGCTAATGCACCAGCATTACAATGGGTTAATAAACCTTGGGCATCGGCTAAAATATCCGCACCTAATTCACCCATTTTTAAGTTGGCGGCTATATCTTGCTGATGAATATCTACTGCCAACTGAATCATTGTAGTTACAGGCGAGCCGTCTAATTGCTCTAATTTGCTTTGCATAAGATCTAAAGCCCAAAACAAATTCACAGCCGTGGGCCTAGAAGCGGCTAATAGCTTGATTTCTGCTTCAACTTGTTGTCGCCATACACTATTATCTGGTTGATAATGCTGATGCACAGATAAAGCCACTGCATAAGCCGCTGCGATACCAATCGCAGGCGCGCCACGTACTTGCATAGTTTTTATTGCCTCAGCAACATCAGGCGCAGTAACATACACCTCATAATGCACGATCTCAGGTAGTTTCCGTTGATCTAATACTAATAACTTTTGATCTTGCCATACTAACGCATGGACATTGAATTTTTGTTCCATTAATGCCCATACTCTCTTAGCTGTTTCATTTTAATAAACCTTTTAATTATGCAAGTTGATACGCTTATTCAAGCACGCTGGATTATACCTGTAGAACCTCATAATGTAATTCTTGAAGATCATGCCTTAATCATACATGAAGGCCGTATTCTGGATATTTTACCCGTGCGACAAGCACATGAGAAATACCAGCCCAAGCAATTAGAAGTTTTAGCCGATCACGCATTAATCCCTGGTTTAATCAATGCGCATACGCATTTAGCCATGACTTTATTTCGTGGCATTTCTGCTGACTTACATTTAATGGATTGGTTAGAAAATCATATCTGGCCGCTAGAAAAAAAATGGGTTAACGAGGCTTTCGTACGCGATGGTACAGATTTAGCGATAGCAGAAATGTTACGCGGCGGCACGACCTGCTTTAATGATATGTATTTCTTTCCGGAAATTACCGCGCGCCAAGCGATACATCATGGCATGCGCGCTAATGTCGGATTAATTCTAATCGACTTCCCGACGGCTTGGGCGGATGATCCAGAGCACTACATAGAAAAAGGCTTGGCACTGCATGAAGAGCTACGCCATGAACCTTTAGTGCGTACACCCTTTGCTCCGCATGCGCCTTATACCGTTTCTGATGAACCTTTAAAACAAATCAGTGCATTGGCAGAAGAACTCAATCTGCCTATTCATATGCATGTGCATGAAACGCACCATGAAGTCAGCCAAGGCGATCAGCGCCCCTTACAACGTTTACATAAATTAGGCTTAATCACGCCCTCATTTATTGCTGTACATATGACACAATTAACCGATAGTGAGATTAAAAAATTCGCACAAGCCGGTGCGCATATTGTGCACTGCCCTGAGTCCAATTTAAAACTAGCCAGTGGCTTTTGTCCGGTACAAAAATGTTTAGATGCGGGGATTAATGTCGCTTTAGGCACGGATGGTGCCGCCAGTAATAATGATTTGGATATGTTTGGTGAAATGCGGACTGCCGCCCTCTTAGCCAAAGGCGTAGCCAAAGATGCCAGTGCTGTTTCCGCTGCCACGGCATTACGCATGGCGACTTTGAATGGTGCTAAAGCACTAGGCATAGACGATATTACCGGATCGTTAACCATCGGCAAAGCGGCTGATTTGTGCGCTATCGATTTATCCGACATAGAAACCCAACCGATTTATAATGCTATTACACATTTAGTTTATTCCGCCTCGCGCCATCAAGTAAGTGATGTTTGGGTGGCAGGTAAACACTGCTTAAAAAACAAACAATTAACTACGCTGGATTTAGAAGATTTAAAAATTAAGCTAGCACAATGGCAGAATGATTTGCAGTTACCTGTTTAAGTAGCCCCTCCCACAACAAACCTTCCTATTTCACATACATCACCAAAATGCTTGAGCAATTCCTTTTTGCCTTAAATGTCACCGCACCCATTCTCACCCTATTAATCTTGGGTATTGCTTTCCGGCGCACCGGTTTTATTGATGAACATTTCATTAATATAGCCAATAGTTTTGTGTTTAATATCACTTTGCCGTGCATGCTATTTTTTAGTTTAGCGACCACACCCTTAAGCCAATCAGCAAATATCCCACTCTTTGTATTTGGCGTGCTATTTACACTCGCTAGCGTCGTTATTTTCCAATTACTTAGCCGCGTATTAATCCAACCAAATAAACGTGCTGTGTTTGTACAGGGCGCTTTTCGCGGCAATTTAGGCATTATCGGCATTGCTTTAGCGCTGAATGCTTATGGACCAGAAATCCTAGCAACTGCCAGCTTATATATGGCCTTGATCGCGGTGATAGATAATCCTTTATCGGTCATTTTACTCAGGCGTAAAAATGAATTTCCATTCAAATCCATTATTAGCAACCCTATTCTGATTGCTGTGGTTTTGGGCTTGATTTGTTCTAGTATTGATCTAAAAATACCGCAGTTCATTAATCAGTCTGGTCAATATTTAGCGCAATTAACGCTACCCTTAGCATTAATTTGCATAGGCGGTAGCTTATATTGGAAAAATTTTCGCAATAATCGCCAAGAAGTGATTTGGGCTAGCATATGCAAACTCATATTTATGCCTTTAATAGGCACGAGTTTAGCCATTTCTCTAGGTTTTCGCGGCCAGGAATTAGGCCTTATTTATCTCATGCTATCCGCACCAACAGCCGTATCGAGCTATGTTATGGCAAAAAAAATGAGTAGCTATGGCACGATGGCAGCAGAGATCGTTGCTATGTCTACTGCTAGCAGTACAATCATTATTACTCTAGGCCTGATTTTCCTAAAAACCACAAGCTTAATATAATATGCGCATCGCTCTGGCTTACATTTTTATTATTTTACTTTGGGCGACAACACCACTCGCCATTAAATGGAGTGCTGAAGGTTCGGGGTTTATTTTTGGTGTTGCAGCACGTATGTCAATTGGCTTGCTCTGTATCTTGTGTATGCTCTTATTAAGTCGCCAACCGCTACCTTGGCACAGTAAAGCGCGCCAAACCTATTTTGCCATCGCTGTACAAATTTATGGCGCCATGATGGCAGTTTACTGGGGTGCGCAGTTTATTCCCTCTGGCTGGATATCGATTATTTTTGGCTTATCGCCCTTTATTACTGCGTTATTAACCGCCCTCTGGCTTGGAGAACGCAGCTTAACGTGGGACAAATTACTCGCTTATCTTTTGGGGGTCGGAGGACTTACACTAATTTTTAACACAGCAGTACAAATGAGTTTTCAGTCAGTATTGGGGATTTCCAGTGTCCTACTCGCGGTATTTTTACAAGCACTCAGTGCTGTTTGGGTCAAGCGCCTACAAGCTAAACTACCCGCATTGACTCAAGTAACTGGCGGACTTATTTTTGCCACACCTTTATATCTAATTACTTGGTGGTTTATTGATGGCATCATCCCAACCACGTTGCCAGCGTATAGTTTATTATCTATTTTGTATTTAGGACTGATAGCAACACCAATTGGCTTTGCTCTGTATTACTATGTTTTGACTCATTTGGCAGCAACACGCGTGGCCTTAATTACCTTGGTATCGCCGGTATTAGCTTTATTTTTAGGATATTATTTGAACGAGGAAGTGCTGACTATAAAAATTATCGCTGGCACGGGGTTGATTTTATGCGCTTTATTGATTCACAGTTTTGTGGGTAGGCGTCATAGAAAAGCGGACTGAAGTCCGCCCTACTTCGGTATCATTGCTGCTGTTTATTAGCCACAACCCCATCATAAAAATCTCTGGTTTGCTGCGCACACGCATCAAATGCGTAAGTATTCGCTTTCTCTAAATACGGTGCCTTGGACGCTTCTAATTCAGCTTCATGCTCAATCCAATAGTCCATTTTATCGGTTAAGCTCTCTAGGTTTCCAGCAGAAAATAAAAACTGTTCATTTAAAGCAAATTGCGCAGAAGCACTATGGCTAGAATCACTAATTAGAGCTGGTAAACCACAACCAATAGCCTCTAAAACCGCCATTCCTTCTAGCTCTATATCAGAAGCATGAACAAATAGATCAGCCGTATTAAATAAGGTAATTAATTTTTCTTGGCTAACATATTCAAAGAAAGCGGGATTAGGCAATGAATTACCTAAATCAATTAACTCTTCGCGTAATGCGCCTTGGCCCGTCACAACTAATTGAATTTTATCTTTAAATTTTGATTGCTTAATGGCTTGCATGACTAAAGCATGACGCTTTTCCGTAGCCAAACGACCGACCATTAAAATAACAAAGCGACCTTCAAACTCTTGTTCTTTAACACACTGTTTTGGCTTAAACTGCTCAGGTAAACCATTCGATACCACTTCTACAGGAGATTGAATAGCATATTTTTCCAGCATCTCCTTACCAAATGCGCTAGGAGATAAAACTAAATCGGCTTTATTGTAAAAAGTACGTATAAAAAACCGATACAAAAAAGCATTAAGCCAGTCAAAGTCCAAACCAATATTCCACATCAGGTTTTCTGGCTGCACATGAAAACCAAAGACGATCGGTTTATTCATTTTACGGGCAATTTTTAAAGCCTGATAACCAAGAAAAAAAGGGAACTGAATATGCACCAAATCCGCATCTTTAATTGCTTCTGTTAAGACTTTTTTATTTGGCCAAGCAAATAAGAAATCCATTTCTTGCATTTGTTTTTTAGCAAACGGTAAATAAAAGGCAGGAAAAACAATTTTATTTTCTTCCGCTTTACCCGTACTAATGACCGTTAAGTCATCTGATTTTTTGAAGTAATCAATAAAACGTCGCGTCGACACAACGCCACCTGATTTTTCTCCATCTACATTATCTGCAACAAAAACAATTTTCAATTTATTAGGATCTCTCGAAAAACAATAACGGCAAGGTTTATAAAAAAGCCCCATTTTAGGGCTTTTTTTAAAAGAAAATTATGACATATTCGCTAAAGCAACCCTCGCCTTCTCTTGCTCCATCATTCTTATTTTCGCCTTACTGTCATTAGTATCAACTTTTGCACCAAGAGCTTTATTTAAAAAACTAACGGCCTGCTCTTTTTTTCCTTGCTCTAATAAAAACTCACCATAATAGTAATTACTGCCAATACCATTAGGATCGACATCTAAAGCCTTTAATAAATACGTTTCTGCTTCATCATTATCACCAAAAGCAATCGGCCAACTAGGTACTTTATAATAGAGAACGCCTAAAGTAACGAGAGCTGAACCTTTACTCGCTTCAGGATTAATTCCTATCGCTTTTTGCAATAAGTCTTTAGCTTCATTAACTAAACCTAAGGCAACAAAACTCGATGCATCTTCAGCCATAGTCAATAGAATAGCTGACTTCAAAATAAGCGGCTCTGCTTGACTAGGAAACTCAACAACGACGTCCGTAATATCATTCACTAACTGCAAAAAAATATTTTTACGCTCAGGTGCAGCCTCTATTTCACGCGTGTCAGCCCAACTCCCTTCAATATCAGAAACACGTTCATCCATCGAACCTGAAATGGCACCTTGGGAAAAAAGTAGCAAAAAAACAACAAAAATTAATTTTTTCATGGGTAAAAGTATAATATTGAGCTGCTTATAATTCAAGTTTTATCCGAATTTATTATAGAAAAAACATCAATAAGTAAGCATAAATAGCTGATATTTAAAAAATACAATACATATACCACAATAAATAAAATGTTTTTTTGTGAGATCTATATCACATTTTGTTGCGTATGTTGTATAATTACAACTTACTATAGAATCACACCCTTTATTATTGCTACACTATAACTACATGCAAAAGGCTACTCGGATATCTATTTATGTCGCAAGAAAATTCAAGCTGGAATAATTGGCAATTATTGACCAAAAAAGGTCGTCAAATCTGGGCTTACAAGCCTGACTCTCAAGATATAGCTGCACATTTAAATAATGCGGATGATTTTTCCGAGCAAGAACTACAAGACTTTGCTAAAGACTTTTCTTTCGATCGTCAGCTTAACCCTTCAGCTAGCGACAAAGTCTTTAGACAGCAATACCAAAAGAAGAGTGCTTCTGCTTATTCAGGCACTAGACCCAAAGCAGAAAATGCAGAAGAACAAAAGCTCATTGATAGCCTTATTAATGGTATGTATTACTTCAGTCAATTACAAAGTGATGAAGGTCATTGGCCAGGCGATTATGGCGGCCCGCTATTTTTACTGCCTGGTTTATTAATAGCGGCTTACCTGACAGACACTCCTTTTCCTAAACCTCACCAAGAAATGATGAAGGTTTACCTATTTAACCACCAGCATAGCGATGGTGGCTGGGGCATGCATATTGAAGGGCAACCGACGATGTTTGGCACGGTCATGCAGTATGTTTCTTTACGTCTTTTAGGTACTCCTCAAGAGGATCCTAGATTACAAAAAGCGCAAGCTTGGATTAAAGAAAATGGCGGTGCAACTGGCATTCCCTCCTGGGGAAAGTTCTACCTTTCCATCTTGAACTTATATGATTGGGACGGTTTTAACAGCTTATTTCCTGAAATGTGGCTATTCCCTAAATGGTTACCTGTACACCCTTCTCGTTACTGGTGTCATAGTCGCATGGTCTATTTGCCGATGGCTTATTGCTATGCACAGCGCATACAAGTACCTGAAAATGATTTAATCTTATCTTTACGCAAAGAAATCTATAACGAAGATTTTGCTAGCATCGACTGGCCAAAACAAAGAAACCAAGTCTGTGAAAAAGATTGCTACACCATCCAGTCACCTGTTTTAAAATGGATGAATGCTTTCACCAATGGCTATGAAAAAATCAGACCGCAATGGCTAAGAAACAAAGCAAGTGATTATCTTCTAAAATATATCGGTGCGGAAGATGCGCAAACTGAATATCTTGATATCGGCCCAGTCAACAAAGCAATCAACTCTATGTGCGTTTGGCATGCCTACGGAAAAGAGTCCGAGCCATTCAAAAAGCATGTTGCCCGTTGGTATGATTATTTATGGGTAGCCGAAGATGGCATGAAGATGAGCGGTTATAATGGCTCGCAGTTATGGGATGTCGCCTTCACTACACGCGCCATGCTAGAAAGTGACTTAGGCAAACTATTCCCTAAGACGCTGGAAAAAAGCTATCAATTTATTGATGATATGCAAATCCTAGCAGAGCATGAAACCCATGAAGAATTTTTCCGCCACCCCATGATTGGCAGCTGGCCTTTTTCTACTGCCGAACAAGGCTGGCCTGTTGCTGACTGCACCTCAGAAGGCTTAAGCGCTACGCTCGCAATTCATAAAGCAGGATTATTCAAACAAAATATTAGTGATCAGCGCATAAAGCAAGCCGTTGATATTATTTTGTCTTACCAGAATAAAAATGGTGGATGGCCAACTTATGAACTAAGTCGCGCCCCTAGCTGGCTAGAAAAACTCAATCCGTCTGAAGTATTTGCAGATATTATGATTGATTATTCTTGGACAGAATGCAGTGCCGCTTGTGTGGTTGCTTTACTGGAAATTTTAGAGCTTTACCCTGACTATAAACACGACAAAATAGAGCAGGCTATTTCTCGTGGCTTAAAATTTATCGTCAAACAACAAAAAACCGATGGCTCTTGGTATGGCGGCTGGGCAGTTTGCTTCACTTATGCTACTTGGTTTGGCATAGAAGCCTTAGTTCAAGGCAAAGATTATATTGATGCTCAACTAAGAACAAACTGCATTAATAAAGCCTGTGACTTCTTGCTGAGTAAGCAAATGACTGATGGCGGCTGGGGCGAAACCTACGAATCCTGCGCTAAAATGGTTTACTCCCAAGCGGAAACCTCTCAAGTGGTTAATACGGCTTGGGCATTACTTGCCCTGCAAGCGGCAAAATCACCAAAAAAAGAGGTGATTCAACGCGGTATAAATTTACTTTTAGATCGACAACTAGAAAATGGCGATTGGGCTCAAGAAAACATTTCTGGCGTTTTCAACTATAATTGCATGATTACCTATAGCGCCTACCGGAATGTCTTCCCTATTTGGGCATTAAATCGTTTTTATCAACACAAACACTATTAAAGATTAGTTATTCATATTAAAATTAATCAGTTAAAGCCTATTATAAAGAATACATATGCATACAGCCTCTGAACATAATGATTTATTTGACATTTGCATTGTCGGCGCAGGGATGGCTGGTGCCACAATTGCAGCCTATCTTGCACCCAAAGGTATCAAGATTGCACTTGTTGATAGGGAATATGTAGAAAAAAGGCGTATCGTAGGTGAACTATTGCAACCTGGCGCAGTACAGACCTTAAAGAAAATGGGTTTAGAACGCGTGCTTGAAGGCTTTGATGCACAACCTATTTATGGTTACGCTCTATTTAACAAAGACAACGAATTTTCCATTGAATACAACCAAGATAAATCAACAGATTATCGCGGTGTCGGACTGCATAATGGTCGTTTTTTACAAAAAATTCGTGAAGATGCACTGCAAAACCCAAGTATCACACAAATCCACGGCACGGTTTCAGAGCTTATCGAAGACGAGAACCATGTCGTCACCGGCGTTAAGTACAAAGAAAAACACACGCGCGACCTTAAAACTATCAACGCCAAGTTAACGATCACTAGTGATGGTTTCTTTTCTAGCTTTCGTAAAGACTTAAGTAACAATGTAAAAACCGTTACTTCATTTTTTGTGGGACTTATTTTAAAAGACTGCGAACTCCCTTACCCAAATCATGGCCATGTGTTTTTATCAGCGCCGACACCTTTTATTTGCTACCCAATTTCCAGCACAGAGTCACGCCTACTGATTGACTTTTCTGGTGAACGAGCGCCCAAAAAAGAAGAAGTAAAACATCATATTGAAAATAACGTCATTCCATTCTTACCTAAAGAATTCAAGCATTGTTTAGATCAAACTCTGCTTGAGAATGACTATAAAATCATGCCTAACCATTACATGCCCGCCAAACCCGTCTTAAAAGAAGGCGCAGTTTTATTAGGCGACGCACTGAATATGCGCCACCCCATAACTGGTGGCGGTTTAACCGCTGTATTTAATGATGTTTACTTACTTAGCACGCATTTACTGGCGATGCCTGATTTTAACGACTCCAAACTGATTAACGAAAAAATTAATTTATATTATAACGATCGCTATCACGCTAATACCAATGTCAACATTATGGCCAATGCCTTATATGGCGTTATGTCCAATGACTTACTCAAACAAGGCGTATTTGAGTATTTACGTAAAGGCGGCGATAACTCTGGCGGCCCCATCAGCTTGCTAGCTGGCCTGAACAGAAACCCCACTATTCTGATTAAGCATTTTTTTAGTGTTGCCTTACTGTGTATTAGCAACCTTTTTAAAGCGAATACAATGAGCTTCTTCAATGCTTTTCGCGTCATCAAAGATGCCTTTTGCATTATCAAACCCCTAGCCGTCAATGAACTACGCCCTAGTTCATTTCGTAAAAAGAATATTCATAAATAACATGCAAAGACTTAAAGATAAAATACGCGATATTCCAGACTTCCCAAAACCAGGCATTATCTTTAAAGATATTACCCCGCTAGTAAAAGACCCAGCAGCTTTGCGCTTATCGGTACACCAACTCATTCAGCCTTTTTTAGGTAGAGATATTACTGCCGTTGCCGGTATGGAAGCTCGTGGATTTATCTTTGGTTCATTAGTCGCATGGGAGCTTAATTTACCGTTTATTCCTTTAAGAAAACCTGGCAAACTCCCCTACGATGCTCAAAGTGTATCTTATGACCTAGAATATGGCTCAGCTAGCCTAGAAATTCACGCTGACGCACTAGATAAAAACGATCGCGTACTATTAATCGATGATTTATTAGCGACTGGAGGCACGGCAAGAGCGAGTTGTGAGCTTATAGAGCAGCTAGGTGCTAGCGTTGAAGCTTTAGCTTTCGTCGTAGAATTAGACTTTCTAAAAGGCCGAGAGCAACTCAGCACTTACGAAATCCACTCACTACTTCACTACTAAATCACCCCACAAAAGCCATGCCGGAATTGCCTGAAGTTGAGACAAGCTTACGCGGCATTAGCCCCCATATAAAAAATCAAATAGTTACTCAGGTCACCATACGCAGGCCTAAACTGCGCTGGCCGATACCTAGCGACTTGCCGGAACTACTTGACCAACAAGAACTAAAAAGTCTTAGCCGTCGCGCCAAATATTTATTATTGCACTTTGATACAGGCACCCTGCTCATTCACCTTGGCATGTCAGGGAGCTTACGTGTCATTACTGAAAACACCCCAGCAGCTAAACACGACCATGTTGATATTGCTTTTGCCAACAAAAAAGCCATACGTTTAACCGATCCGCGTCGGTTTGGAGCAGTCTTATGGCTTGGAAAAAACCCTTTTGAGCACTCTCTACTTAGCAAACTAGGTCCAGAGCCTTTATCTGACAGCTTAACGGGCAAGTATTTATATGAAAAATCCAGAAATAAGAAGGTCAATATTAAGCAGTTCTTAATGAATCAATGCATCGTCACTGGCATAGGCAACATCTACTGCACAGAAGCACTTTTTTATGCAAGTATAAGACCAACACGCGCAGCCGGAAATATTTCATTAAAACGCTACCAAACGCTAGTCACCCATATAAAAATAATCCTACAAACCGCCATTGATCAAGGCGGTACAAGCCTGCGTGATTTTGTTGGTAGTGATGGCAAACCAGGCTATTTCAAACAAGAGCTCAGCACTTACGGACGCTCAGGCCTACCCTGCCAACAATGCCAGCAAACGCTAATAGAAATAAAACAAGCCAATAGAACCACCGTTTATTGTAAGCACTGCCAAACTTAAATCTCGTTTTATATTACACGTTTATTTATAGCCTGTATGCAGCCAACGATTCGTAGAACACGAAGTAAAATACAGGAAAATAAACCCAAGCCCTACTTAAACTAACAACACCATGAGCCAAGAAGACCTAACCAAAGAAAAAGTAAACCAAGAGACCTCTAAAATTGCCTGGTCTGAACTACAACGTTTTTTTGCCAGTGGCTTAGCTGTCTATGTAGCACCTGAGCTGGATTTAGTGGAAGTAGCCGATGCCTTTTCTAAAGATAACAAAGCCAAAGTCGAACAGTGGATGCAAGCCCAGCAAGTTAACCTTGTCTCCGACCAACAAGCCACTGACTGGGTAAGCAATGACACAATGATGTGGGCGACCGTCGTTAAGCCTTGGGTGCTTGTACAAGCACTTTAATTGACCTAGTTAAATACTACTAACCACAAAGAGCACAGAGGATACAGAGAAAAACCTTTAATTCATAATTAAAACTCCTAAACAACCTAAAGCTTAGCTAATTACCCACAAGCTTCGGCAGCCTTAAAAAGTATTTTTAAATCAAATGATTTACTACTGTATCCCGCATATTGTTACGGAATTCGGGCTACAATAGATTTTCCCTATAGGCTGAAATTTATACATAATCAGAAAGACTTATACCTAATCAAACACCCTTTCACTCTGTGCTCTCTGTATCCTCTGTGGTTAAATAATATATAGCATTGAAACAATGCCGTAATACCTTGCAAAATCACAGTGCATATTGCACACTTAGCAAAAACACTACTTAACACACTACAGGGGTTCCCATGGAAAGAAATGAAGCAATGTCCTTTATTCTAAAGTTACTAAAACTTATGCTAGAAAAGGATGGCTCAGACCTATTTATTACTGCTGGTTTCCCACCTGCAATGAAAATAAAAGGCATTATGACCCCCATCTCTAAGCAAGCCTTATCAGCCAATGATGCAAAATCACTTACCCAGTGCATCATGAATGATAAGCAGCTAAAAGAATTTGAAGAAACTAAAGAATGTAATTTTGCCATCTCCCCCGCTGGCTTATCTCGATTTCGTGTCAATGCCTATGTACAACAAGGTACACAAGGCTTAGTTATGCGAACTATCGCCAATGAAATACCTAGCTTTGAAACACTCGGCTTACCCCCCATATTAAAAGACCTGATTATGGCTAAAACTGGCTTAATTGTCATGGTTGGCGGCACAGGCTCAGGTAAATCAACATCCATGGCCTCGATGCTCGATCACCGCAACGAAAACAGCTACGGCCATATCATCACCATTGAAGATCCGATTGAATATGTGCACCAGCATAAAAACTGCGTGGTCATGCAACGTGAAGTCGGCGTAGATACCGACGGTTGGGAAATTGCACTGCACAACACTTTACGCCAAGCGCCTGATGTAATTGTTTTGGGTGAGATTCGCGACAAAGAAATCATGAACTTTGGTATCGAATTCGCACAAACTGGACATTTAGCACTGGCCACCTTACACGCCAATAACGCCAACCAAGCCATTGATCGTATCTTAGGTTTCTTTTCCACAGAAACTCAAGTCAAATTAATGCAAGATTTATCTTTAAATGTACGCGCCATTATCTCGCAGCGCTTAATTAAAACAGTCGATGGTGGACGTTGCGCCGCGATTGAGATTTTAATCAATACCCCGTTAATTTCCGATTTAATTGCCAAAGGCGATGTCTCAGGCATTAAGCCTATCATGGCTAAATCACGCGAACTCGGCATGCAAACCTTTGACCAAGCAATATTTGCACTCTATCAGCAAGGTAGAATAAGCTACGAAGAAGCGCTAAGAAACGCTGATTCGGCCAATGAGCTACGTCTACAAATCAAACTAGCGAGCGGTGAAGATAACTCTAGTAATGGCCTCTCTTTAACATCTACAGATGACCATGAGGATGCGGATTAAGAACTACCTAAATCAGGACCCTTGCTTAGTAGGCATAGGTATCTACACATCCTTGTATATTAAGTTTTGTGTAGGATGGGTAGAGCGTCTTTTTTGCGCAGCCCATCATTTTTTTAAGGTTGCTGGGCTTGCCTGTGCGCTTACAGAGCAGGCACTTCACTCTATCCTTCTACAGGAATATTAAATGCGCCTGAACAGGCACCTAGATGTGTTCTCATCGGCACTCACCTCGCCTATGCAAGGGCTCCTACTTTAATCCCCAATCTAAACCTAGCCACTGAACAAACAAAACTATGGATATCACGCCTTACCTAAAATTAATGGTCGATAAAAAAGCTGAAAACCTAATCTTCAGCCTTGACTCAGCACCTCGCTTACGTTTATTAGACCAAGAAAAGCCTGTAGGCAATGCAATATTAAGCCATGAAATGCTGAATGAAATTTTCCTGGCGCTGACAGATAGCACACAAAAACTACAATTCTCTATCGACAAAAAAATACGGTTTATCAGCCCCTTATTTGGTGGGCAAGATTTTGTCATTGAAGCAGTCGAAAAAGATAGCGAGCTATCCATTACCATCAGCATAGATAAGCGCCAAATAGCAGCAAAAAATACGCCTCTGCCAAAAAACATACAAGTACTAGGCTCTGCACCAGCCGAAACACTAGATATATTCCCATATCTAGAAAAAATGGTCGCTCTCGAAGGTTCTGACCTTTTCATTACCTCTGGCTCACCGGTCAAAACAAAAATACACGGCTCAGCAGTTGAACTTGACAGCTATTTACTTACTCCCGAACTAACCAAGTCAGCTGCTTATGCGATCATGACCCAAGAGCAAGTTGAAGAATTTGAACAAACTAAAGACCTTGATTTTGCCATTAGCCTACCTGATGAAAGCGCTCGTTTCCGAGTAAATGCTTTTTATCAACGTAGAACTATAGGCATCGTATTACGATTAATTCCAGCAATCATACCCACCGCAAAAGAATTAGATTTACCGGAAGTTCTCACTGAACTTATTATGGAAAAACGCGGTTTATTATTGATGGTTGGCGGTACAGGCTCAGGTAAATCAACCTCCTTAGCTGCGATGATTAATCATCGTAATATTAATGCCGCCGGACATATTCTGACCATCGAAGACCCTGTTGAATTTTCACACCCGAACTTAAAATCTATTGTTAACCAGCGTGAAGTTGGCGTTGATACCGCCTCCTACGCACGTGCCCTTAAAGCCAGCTTACGAGAAGCGCCCGATGTTATTTTAATCGGTGAGATTCGCGACCGCGAAACCATGGAAGCCGCTTTAGAATTAGCTAACACAGGCCATTTATGCATTTCGACCTTACATGCAAATAACGCCAACCAAGCCATGGAACGTATTATCAACATGTTCCCGCATGTCCAACACAAACAACTATTTATGGATCTTGCCGTCAACTTAAATGCGGTCATCTCACAGCGACTTATTCCTGATGTGCGAGGTAAACGCTGCGCCGCAATCGAAGTTCTTATCAACACCCCGCATATTTCCAACCTGATTTTAAAAGGCGATCTAAATGAGATCAAAGAAGCAATGAAAACAAGTGGCAGTAAAGGTATGTTAGCATTTGATGATGCCCTGTTAGCCCTCTACAAAGCCGAAAAGATCAGCCTAGAAGAAGCACTAAGAAATGCCGATTCACGTAATGATTTAGAAGCTAAGATTAATTTTGGCTAGCAATAAAATATAACATTCTAAGGGAGTGGCTTTAGCCACGAAAACGCGACCAAAGTCACTCTCACAATTTTTATGATTCAGTATTATTTAATTTCGTTTCCTTAAGAATAACTGACACTTAAATCCAACAAGCTTCCCATAATCGTACGGTTCGTATTACCCGGCCGACCATCAAACTCACTTATCAAACGTCAACTAACGTGCCGTGGAAAAGGCTTTTAGCCGCGACGATATACGCAAGCCCCATTCGGAGCTACGCCTTAAAAGACCAATAATAAGCCTGCTGGCTTAATTTTTTACGCAACCACAAAGGTAAAATCGAACCATAAAATCCGATACGATACCCTAACCATTTCATCAATGATTGAATGATTGCATAAGGAATTAATAGCGGCTGTTCCTGCCATACTTTTTTTAATAAACCCGCCACAAAACCAACCCCCCGAGATTCGGCTTGCCCAACTAGCTGTTGAATAATAGGATTTTCAGCACGCACATAACCAGTATCAAAATAACGCTGAAACTCTTGCCATAAGCTATAGCTGTGAGAGTGTTTTACAACAGCATCAGCAGCATAA
>Ga0105357_10000671_pt1 | contig 18307 bp, 13 predicted proteins | sample GOMGulsemesocosm_4_FD_83660 | JGI IMG/M metagenome (GOLD analysis project Ga0105357, IMG submission 83660) | Methane-oxidizing microbial communities from mesocosms in the Gulf of Mexico - GOM15B Gulf of Mexico | ecosystem: Environmental > Aquatic > Marine > Cold seeps | place: USA: Gulf of...
GATGTTGCAGTGTACTGCGTACCGTTTAATGTAAATACAACACCGTCAACTGGAATGTCTAATAATTCATTCGCTGGGGTTGCTGTATCTTGTAATGTTAGCGTTAAGCTTGAGTTTGATAAGTTTTGTTCGCCATTATCACCGAAATCTTGTGAATAACCGCCATCCCAAAGATTATCTTGGTTAGCATCGGTTAAACGATGAATAACGTCTACGCCGTCACCAGCGCCATCAACTTCTTCTTCGCCATCAAAAGTATCTGCATCACCTAATTCAAAAATAAAGTCATCTTGACCTAAACCGCCCATCAAGTTGTCGTTACCTTGGCGACCTTCTAAAACGTCGTTGCCTGTGTTGGCATATAGATTATTTGCACCATCTGTACCACGTAGGTCTAAGTCTGCATCATCTAAACCGTAATAGTTTTCTAGGTTTTCAATATCAAATTCATTAGTGCCGATTGGATTGTAGTCAATTGCGCCTAAACCAGTCGCATTAACACTTTCAATGCTTGTTACTGTGTTACGTAATGATGCTGACTCGTCATTATAGTTTGACTGATCCGCTGTACCATCAACATCTGCACCACCGTAACCAGCTGATGTAGCCAAAGCTGACTTAAGATCAATACGTACTACGCCATCGGTAGTTTTTGAACCTGCGCTGTCTTCAGTACCACCTGAGAAGTCAGTTAGCCATAATGTATCGCTATCTTCCTCACCAGCAATTGAACCGCCATCCATTTCAAATAAAATGTGGTCATCACCCTCGCCCGCTTTAATAACATCCATGCCATCGTTAGGGATATCTAAGATGTTTGGATTGTTTTGGTTGCGCGTAAGGAACTGCATGTCACCACCAAGGATGATGTCATTACCAGAACCTGAATCAATGCTATCATTATCAAAACCACCAACGATAATGTTATCTGTGTCGTCCTCAGCCGTGACATCTAATTGCGCTGTTGAGCCCAATGTAAAGGCATCGCTGGTTGATCCGCCTAATGATGTACCAAAGCCTTCTAATATACCAAATAGGTTACCTGATGCATTTAAATGCTCAACTTCGTTAACTTCTGCAACTGTTCCGTTACGTGTTTGTAAGTGAGCATCAGTACCGACAAAATCATCATTGACATCATTATTTAGGTTGATTGTTACTGGCTCGTCATCGTCTGATGCGTCAAGTAGTAACCAATCTGAATCTTGGTTTGATTTGCCGTTACCTGCTGCTAGATCATCCGCTGTATTACCACCGTCAATTGATAAACCATCGCCATTGACGTTGCTTAGCTCTGATAGTTCAACAAAGAAGAAATCGGCATTACGGCCGCCGTTTAGCTCATCAAAACCACTTTGACCACCGGTCATAAAGTCGTTACCAATGCCGCCAAATGCGATATCACTGCCTAAGCCACCTAAGAAGATGTTGCCGTCAGTGCTTGTGCCGTCGCCATCAAAGCCTGTTCCATCAAAATGGATATCGCCTAGGAAGTTGTTTTCGTTGTCTGAAATATTGAGTGGGTTACGTGCGTAAGCATCAACAACAATAAAGCCTGACGCTTCACCCTGAATGTTGTTTTCAACTGCATCTTGTGCAATTGTTCCATCACCGTTTAAATCACGGCCTGTGATTTGGTTTTCTGGGTTTGTGAAGTCAATACGTACATCTGTATCGCCTGTTACACGCATAATAAGCGGAGATTCTATTACGGTACCATCATCTAATGTAAACTCTCCTGCAACTGCACTGAACACAGGTAACACAGGTGCTTCAGGAAGCGTTTCCGGACGGTAATTGCTATCTGAATACGCTAGTGACTCCAGAACGTCCGCTTTATATTCTGCTGCTGCTGCTGCAAATACAGGGTTAATAGCGTCTGTATATAAAGGGTTACCCATCCAGTTTGCAAGTTGAGCAACAACTTCGCCTGCGCTTTCTGAATTTAAGCGACCTTCTACATAGTCTATTGCGCCTTGAACATCTACGTCCGCAGTGGTTTCTGAGTTGATGCTAAAGTTTGCAACGATATCTGCTGCAAGTGCTGCATTATCAGCTACTAACGGGTGTACTGCTACTAGCGCATCAGCCAATGCAGTTAAGCTACTTGCATCTACGATATCTTCGTAGTCATTTAAAAGTTTCGATCCTGGTGCCTGAGCATATAAGGCCTCTACAATACGGGTGATCTGCTGATCTTCCGTCGAGTAGAATGAAATTAAAGTAGGTAATGCCATTATTTATTCTCCGTAAGTTTTAATAAAAAAGTTCAGTCGACTAAACTATTTTCCAAATAGAATGCGTAATCCAGTCATTTATAACTAAGATTTACATGCATTCTGCCAAGACCACCTTAATGACCTCGGCACAATACAAGTAACTCTATATCCCTATACTACATTAAGCCCTTTTTAACCCATGTGACGGGAATCACACCAAGCCCAATGAAATTCTTTTCCCTTAACAAACAAAGAGTTAACTGCAAAAGCTTCTCTTGATTGTCAAATTAATCAATGAATATAGTCTACATTATCTATTAAAACAATGATTTATTGAATCTTTAAGGGCTTATTTGACCCCACCCTCACCAATTTTTTGCTACGCCAAACCATAGTTCTGTCGATTCTGTTTCAAATAAAACGATATTGCTCCGCTGCTTTATCCACTGCATTTCTACTGTGCCTACCCACCCTTTTCCTAAGAGGGCTAATGGAACCTGATAGGCTGCTGATATATCTAGCCGTTCAATTTCTTTCTTAGCACCATTATTTAAAGCTAGACTATATCCTTTTTTCTCTTTTTGCTGGTAGTAGCTAACTCTCGTTTTCAATACGTCATTGCTTATCGTTTCTCCAACATTCCAAGCATGACTTAATTGCAGCCTTTTCTTTATTTGATTGCCTCCTAGCCTTTCATCACTTGCTTGATCCTTACCCATTGAGACTTGTAATGCATAGGATGAATTCTTTTGATGACAATTAATGGCAATAAGCCCACCAAGATACTGACCATCAAACACCTCTGTCTTCTGTTGCCCTTGCCGCTGAACATCAAAACCTAGTTGCGGCTGGCACTGGCTGTGCCGCTCAAAAATATACCGCATTGTGCCCTGCAACACATAAAAAGGCTGCTCGTTTCTGTAGTTTATTATATCAGCTGCTAAACCCCACACTATCTGTCGGCCCACTGGTAACTCTTGCACCCAAGAAGTGGCAAATTTCCCCCATTGGTAATGAGTGAAGCCTGATTCGGTTGCTGCTCGCTGAAGGACTTCTGCCGTCACACTAAGCTCAGCTGTAGAATTCAGCCTTGCATAACTATCAATCATTATCCCAACTTCCACACCTTGACCAGATTTTGGCCGCTGATCCTGCGTCAGCAGCACATTTATTGATTCGCCTGCCAAAGTAATGGGGATATCATGACTTGATGGCGCTCGGTTTAGATTATCTGACGCACCTATTTTGGCATACAGCTGCTTGCTAACATGCCAATTTGATTTGAGCATTGACCGCAAGGGGTTACCAACCGTTACTTGTGCTTGTTTTACCTGCATACCCAGCAGTGCTTTTTGATACTCAATCAAAGCGCTAGGGGTGTCTGGGCCGAGCATTAAGGCCCTCTCTAACAAGTCAGCTGCTTCTGCGTAACGAGCTTGGTGATTTAAACTCATAGCAAGAGCAACCAGTTCTTTTGGAGTGCGGTCATCCGCCGCAGAAACTATAAAGCTACCTGAAAAAACCATTGCGATACCAAGTAGCGCTGTTAACAATAGCCTCTTCAAGGCTTACGGCCCAACTATTAGTAGGCTTTGCACTAAAGCTCTTTCAGTCTTATGCATTGTTGCTTTAACACCATCGACTTTTAGTGAAAACACAGCCAAAGCATTCGCTATGCTCACAAAGCAGACTCTACTCAATGGTACATTTACTCTAACACCAAGAACAGGCATCATGAGATAAGCCCTCTCATAGAAAAGCTACGCTTGACACGCAAAAACTTAACTAGCTTCCGCTTAAATAACTCTGTTAGTCGACTCAATTTATTCCAATTTCTTCTGCAAGAGTATGAACTTTGATTGAATCAGCCGAGTCTTGCAACAAAAACTCTCCTAATGATTCAAGAATATTTCCGTTATCATCTTCTTTTTGCCACGCTGAAGCTGCCAACTCTCCAATGAGCACATGGACAGCTAAATCTGCTGTAAGGTTCTGAAGATGCTCCGCCGTGGTTACTGCTTTACCAATAACTGTGTATGTTCGCCTCTGCGAAGGGCCAAATGAGCCTGCTAACACGTCTCCATACTCTATTCCAATGCCCACTGCTAATGGCGGAATCCTGTCATTTTCAGTTTCATTACCAAACACTTCTTCACTTTGGCTAATTATTTCTTTTACGGCTTGCAATGCCTCCTTATCGGGCAGCTCATCACGCCAAACAGCGGTTACTGAGCCAGCTACATATTCTTCTATTTCACCACCATGGCGATGTATTATTTGCTCCATCATGGTATAGAAAGCATGCAAAACTGCACCTGATTCCTTTGCTGGCAAGTGATTGCACCAGGCTGAAAAATTCCTTAGCTTCGCTTGCAATACAAGAACCTGCTCATGCCTAGCATCTAACATATCAACCGGTTTTTTTGCCGCTACCCATTTTGCAGCATGCAGTGGTAAATAACTGGATAGGTTTTGATACAAGGTTATACTTTCTCGCCGACTTGCTGCATACCCAAATAACATAACCATCAAGCCAGACAACATGGAAAAAATGACTGCATAGATCCATGGTATTAACATATATTCTGACCAAAGCAATAGCGCATGTACCGCCACAACCATTACCGACAACAAAAATGCAAGCAGCAAGGGTATATAAACAATTTTCCTGCTCTTGATTTTAGTTGCAAATCCAAACATTAATGCAATGAAGACAATAAATAGTATTTGAAACAAAGGTGCGGCACGTGGGGTGAAGGGAACCCTATTATCCAGCAATGCACTTAGCAATTGAACATGTACTTCGACCCCACCAACTATTGCTCCTTGAGGAGTAACAACGGAGTCACCGGCCCCAAAGGCAGTTGAACCAATAATAGCCCACTTACCCCGTAGCATACTGTCCGGAACTGTCCCTTCAAGCAACTCGACTGCAGACACAGAAACAATAGACCGACGTGACAACCACCAAGGCAGCTTAATACCCCCTTTTACCCCAACAGGAATCGATAATCCTTCTGGAAAAGCCTCACTCGATATTTTCTTTGGCGATTCCCACCATCCGTTATTATTTTTAATTTGAAACTTTGGCGTCATTTCATAAGCTTCTGCTACTGCCGCTAATGCTAATGCAGGGTAACGTTTTTTCTGAAAACAAATAATTGATGGCATACTCCTTATCACTCCATCAAAATCGACATTGGGAGTAATATGGCCTGCCGATGAAGCTGCTGCCACCAAAGAGGGGGTATTCGCTATTACTGCATTTGCCACTGGAAAATCCGCCTCACATGGCCGATCAAACCAACCTCCTTTGAGCACTCCAAGGTGAGTAGTGTCATCTGCATCAATAGCTAATATTTGAGCTAAAACACTTGGCATCCCATCTAACTCATCAGCCAGGTGATTATCCCCTTTTTTTGCTGCGGGAAAGACCATATCAAATATAAGCATACTGACATCATTTTGCCTAGCTTTTGACGCTAGCTCAGCGACCCGTTCTCGCGACCATGGCCATGCTCCATAACGAGCGACACTTTTCTCATCAATATCAATCACTATGATACGCTGCTCTGCTTCTGCGCTATTGCCAACAAACTGCCAGATGTAGTCACCCACTCTTGTTTCAACATTAGCAACAAAAGTCGGCATAAGCCATGCGCTAACTATTGTTAATATAGCCGCAAAAAATAATGGCAAATACCGGTTACAATTCTTAAGTTTACCAGCCATTACCTTGCCCAATCCGATATCCCTCTAAAGGTTCCCTTATTGATCTTATGCTCAAAAAGCAAGCCTATTTCCTTTCCATCTCCTGTTAGGGCACCCGCTACAGAGCTTGTTGCATTTTTAGCGGAAAAAACACCATTATCTCGTATATCCCCACTCACACCCAAGTTTGATTTACCAGCCTCCGCGTGAGATAAATTAAGTTCTGTAGTAAAAGAGTTATTGGTGAAATCAATATCTAGCATACCTCCATCCAAATTCCCCAGCGTAGGCCCGCTTCCATTTACCGCTTCCGCATCAAAGAAATAAACAAAGCTACGTACTAGGTCAAAACTAAAAACACCCTGCTTTGGCATTAATTGAAAAGATGTTTCTGCATCACGGAACAAACCAAACCTTTGATTGCCGACTGTTACTTTCCGACCGTCTCGGGCTTCATTGTAAGATACACTTAATCCATCCCCCGATAATGCTTCACTCCACCAGCGGCCCCATTGCAAAGCACCCGATAGCTCTCGCTGATTATCGGCATCACTCCCTAAACCTTCACCCAGCTGCTCTCTTTCTGCTAACTGATCTTCAACCGGAGAGTCCGTTGAATTTAATAGCTCTACCTCTGGCAACTTCTCAACGTCAATTGCTCCGTTACTTTCCCACGTCTCAGACAACGATTTCAGCTGAACTTGTTGCTCACCAGATCGATACAACAGCACCAGGTCACCCATATCCTTGGTTAGCCTAGTTGCACCAGCACAAACACCTAAACTTGTAGCCAAGCAATTATACCCAAGGGGCGCTACAGCCACTCCACCCGAATATACCGCCACTAATATTTCATTTTCACTTGCCTTTACTGTGTAATCCGTCCCTAAAACACCAAGTGCTGCAACAGGCGTGTTTAGCCTGTAACGATCATGGGCTGCTTTTGTTGCCTTACCCGAAATACTGCGTACAACACCTTTTTCTAAAGTGAAGCGAATCGCGCTTTTTTTAGGTATTTTTTCGTTATAGATATATTCTTCAATCCGCAAACGACTATTTAACCGGACGCTAACAACCCCTTCATCTATAAATTTAATATGCACATGCCCAGCTGATCCTGTTTCAATTAAATCACCGACATATAATAACGACCCTTTTTTAAGAGGCTCGCTTAATCCAGCATGTCGGATAACAGATGCATCACCAATAAGAACCGCAACCTTACCGATACTCTCTACTACTGTCACCTCCCCTCCATTTACTGCTGTTGACTGACATGACAAGTAGATGAAAAGAATAGGCATTATGAGAAAAGACATGGCATAGGGTATACTCGACCTAGGTTTAGGCCTAAAAAAACATGGGCTGCTGCGCGCAATCTTCTTAGTTATATAATTCATACTCATATTATGCCTTTTTAGGGGCCGTTATCAACGTGAGCAGAATCACATGTTAGAAGAGATAGTTTAAATATTAATATTCTGCCCTTACACTTCCAACTACAATTAAAACCTTACCAATAGTAAATAGCACTCAACCGATTATTTCATGCCTGTTGCTGACATCGCCCTAAAGAGTTTCAAGTTATTCAATAAACTACCTGATCATGTTATTACTGAGCTGGGGCAGTATGCACAATTTATTGAAGTGCCTCGCCGCAAAGTTGTGATGCAAAAAAATATTCCCGCCCACTCTTTAGGCCTACTGATAAGTGGCCGCTTACAAGGTGTTGATATGACCTTAGATGGTAAAGAAGCAGGACTATATTTCATTGAACCTAATGACTTTTTTGGTGAGCTTTCCGTGGTTGATAAACTACCGGCTTCTGAATATATTGTCGCCCTTTCTAAGGCTAAGATTATTACTATTCCTGCTAATATTATTCGGGTTCTTATTTCTAAATCACCCGATGTATCAGCTATTATTAACAAGCGACTCGCTCGCCGCTTGCGTGAGTCTTTAGCTCAACGGACGCTGCTCTCCATGACCACCCCTCTGCAACGAGTGAGCGCCCAATTAGTTCATTTAAGCTCTACCTCTATTGCCAGCAATAAGGAGATTGCTAACGCACCGACCCATCAAGAAATTGCTATTATGATAAACACGACCAGAGAAACCGTCACCCGCGTGTTTCAAACACTACAAAAAAAAGGGATCATCCGTCGTAATGGCGATGCTCTTATTGTTTGCAGTTTAGAGAAGTTGCAGCACATTGCTACAGACCAAGAAAAGAACTAACCCACATCTAATTATGATTAAAGATTATTTTTTTCCATTGTCGAACCGTAGGCTTATCCGGCAGTTTACCATTCGCGATATTCGCAGCCAGTATCAAGGATCTATTATTGGCATTGGCTGGGCATTTTTAACACCTCTTTTAATGCTAGCTGCCTATTTTTTTGTTTTTAGGATTGCTTTTAACAACCGCTGGCCAAGTGAAAATGACAGTAATATTAATTTTGCCTTACAGATTTATACAGGGCTGATTATTTACAACCTATTTGCCGACTCGTTGAGACAAGCACCACGTTTAATTGTGAGCAACGCCAATTTTGTAAAGAAGGTCGTATTCCCTCTGGAGACGCTCTCTTGGAGTGTTGCGCTATCTTGCTCTTTTCATGCCGTGGCCGGCCTATTTACACTGCTGATCCTCAGTGTAGCCAGCCAGCAAAGTCTACCAATCGCTCTGATATCACTTCCCTTGGTGGTAGGCTCTATGTTCCCCCTTATGCTGGGGCTTGTTTGGCTAGTTTCTGCTTTAGGCGTTTATATAAGGGATACAACTCAAATCACATCTTTAATTATTCGCGTAATGCTATTTTTATCGCCTGTTTTTTTTCCCGTTAAGATCCTCCCTGAAAGTATTCAGCCTTGGTTATATTTAAACCCTATCGCACCTGTCATCGAGCAAACTCGCCATGTTATTTTGGATGGCCAATGGCCTGATTGGTCTATCGTTGCTACCAGCTGGTTGATTTCTCTTGTTGTTGCTTATCTTGGTGCGCGTTGGTTTAATTTTGTAAGAAAGGGGTTTGCTGATGTCCTCTAATACCAGTATTTCTGTACAAGGAGTATGTAAAAGCTATTCATTGTATGGCAAGCCTATTGATCGCCTTAAACAATTTTTTCCTTTCCAAAATAAAACTTCTCGTAAGCAATTCCACGCCTTAAAAAACATTAATTTCTCGATTGGCAAAGGTGAAGTATTAGGTGTTATTGGTCGAAATGGAGCGGGAAAATCGACTCTGTTACAGTTAATTTGTAATACTTTATTACCGACCACCGGCAGCATCTCTACTAAAGGCAGAATTTCTGCATTACTTGAACTTGGATCTGGTTTTAACCCCCAATTTACTGGTAGAGAAAATATTTTTTTAGCAACGGCTATTCAGGGTTACTCAAAGGAAGAGACCCTTCAAAAGCTAGACGAAATCATTGATTTTTCTGGCATTAGGAAGTTTATTGACCGTCCTGCTAAAACCTATTCAAGCGGCATGTATGTGCGCCTGGCTTTTTCTGTTGCTATTAATGTTGACCCGGATATTCTGGTGATTGATGAAGCGCTGGCAGTTGGCGATGCAGAGTTTTCTCGAAAATCTTTTGAACGTATCATGCAACTCAAGGAGGCAGGGAAAACTATTTTATTTTGCTCACACTCGCTTTATCAAATTGAATCACTTTGCGATAGAGCTATTTGGCTTGATGAGGGTGAAGTTAAGGCCGATGGCATTCCTGCAGACGTTGTTTCTGCCTACACCAATAGCACTCGAGATGAGCAACCTACGGAAAAAACGACGGATAATTATAAGAAAACTGACCGGGCTACTGCTTATATTAACAAAGTCGAAGCTTATTCTAGCAATACTGATAACGGCCTATTATCGATTCAAAGTGGTGAGGACTCTCTTACTATTGATATCCATTATTATTGCAACCCTGATCTCCCCACACCATCTATTGCACCAATTATAACTTTAATCGATCAGCAAATTATTACAGGCACCAGTAGCCATATTGATAATATTACTGTTAAGCCATCGAGTGATGGCCATGGGAAAGTATCCATTACTTTTCCCCGTATCCCGTTGTTAAAAGGTCATTACGGCATTGGTGCTTACCTATTTTGTGAAAAAGGCATCCATGTTTATGATTTTGTATATAACGCCGCGACAGTTATTGTCTCCCAAAACAGTTTAGAACAAGGGCTCGTTCACCTTGAACATGTTTGGAACATTGATTAATTGTGCCGCTGCTTGAGCCTTGTAGCAATATCATAAAACTCTTGATTTCTTGACTCTTGAAGATATGGCTCTATTGCTGTTAGTATCTGCTGAGTAATCTCTTGCTCTGTTCCTATTGGTGCAATAGGTGGAGATATAGTTAAGACATGTTTTTTCTTTTTAGGGTAATACGTCATAACAACAGGAATAATATCCACCTTGGCGATGCTCGCTAGCCGTGCAGGCCCTGTTTGGAAATATAATTTTTCTCCAAACATTTCAAAAGCAGTCTCATTGCGCTCTTTTCCTGCTTCACGAACATCTAGCACTATCCCTAACATATTCTCATTTGTTAACCAGCGGATTAGTTTTCTTACCGAACCGTGGCTATAAAACAGCTCGTTACCATACAGTGCAGCGCTTCGCATATGCACTCCTCGCCAAAATTCCTGCTCCTCTTGGTTAATTAAACTAAAATTACGCGTTGAGACCAATGCTGAATAATTACACCCTAACTGATGTGTTAAAGCGCCACCTATTAAAAAAAAACTACCGTGGTGCATAAATGCAATAATCGCGGGCTTTTTACCTAATATGGCGTTTATTTTTTCAATGCCTTCTATTTCCACTCTTTGCTTTGCATATGCTGGTGAGAAAAAGTAAGTTTCACTGTTTGTAAAAGCCCTAAAAGCCCCCCGATTGTAATTAAGCTCCAACGCTGGTGGTTTTGCTGTAAAAATTTTGCGCATTAGATTTTTAATATCCCCCCCTCCAGTGAGCCTTATTCTTGCCTTTAAATTAATATTACGGGTCAACTCCCGTAATTACACGTATCTAACCTTAATTGAACCAATAATGATACAATCCTTTCATTCTAAAAAATCGCATGATAAATATTCATACCTTTCTATGTCTTTAAGATTCTTTCTGTGTGTTCGATAATTTCATGAGTCAAACTCAAAGCCAAATAATTATCGATGAGTTCCATAAGCTGTATTACAACGGCAGAGAAGGTTCTGCAAAAACGTTTGAGCAAACAACTTGGATGGGTGTTTCCTGTTTAAAGTGTCCATTAGACTTATGGATCTATCAAGAAATTATTTATGATTTAAAACCCGATCTTATTATTGAAACAGGTACTTATCATGGTGGAAGCGCTCTTTATTTAGCAAGCATTTGTGATGCTATTGGAACTGGCCATATCGCGACGATTGACGTTATGGACATTGAACGCCCTACACATAATAGAATCAGTTACCTATTAGGTTCTAGCACCGACCCCAAGGTTATACAACAGGCTCTTAGCTGTGTCACTAACCCTAACGTTATTCTTGTTATTCTTGACTCTGATCACAGTAAAGCACATGTTAGTGAAGAACTTCGGCTTTATGCGCCAATAGTAACTAATGAAAGCTATCTTATTGTTGAGGATACTAATATTAATGGAAACCCTGTTGGACTTTCCCTTGGTGAAGGGCCCTATGAAGCTGTCTCTGATTTTTTAGAGCATAACGATGCCTTTACGCCTGACTACCTTAAAGAGAAACTACTGTTAACTTTTAATCCAAGAGGGTTCTTAAAAAAAACATATCCTAACCATCATGCGATTATTGCTAAATCAGGCATAGACAGAAAGGTTGACGAAATGCCCGATTCGCTAACAAGTGCCATTGAGTCTGCCCATAAGGTAGAGCTAGAACAGTATCGCTCTGATTTTAAGGTAATGAATAAGAAGCTAGGTGAAATAAGAGAAAGATCGAGCAATCAAGCCATGCGTGCAGGTAAAGCTGAAGGTCGACTTAAGGCATCAACAATAAAGCTTCAAGATACAATGGAGGCGCTTCAAAACATGACCGCCACTCTTCAAGACAAGACTCTCGCTCTTCAAGAGAGCTCTAGATTAATTCAAGAAAAAACAACTGAGGTTGAGTATATTAAATCTCTCACCCTCGTTAAGCTCACGTTATCGGCCCAAAAACTAGCATCAAGAATTAAAAAATCCTTGCTTCAATTAACTCGCTAAAGATCACCTCTAAATGCATGAATGAACGACATAAATACGATTATCACGTTAACCTAAGTGATGATAACTTTGCTGCTACTAAAGTTATTAAAATGATTGGTGAAAATAAAAAAGTACTTGAAATTGGTGCCGGCCCTGGAGCTATTACTCAGCATGTAAGCAGCATTCCCGGCTGTCAGGTTTCTGCTGTTGAGCTTGACCCCTCTGCCCTACCTCTCCTAAAGCCATTCTGCGAAAATGTTTTTCAACGAAACCTTAATGAGGCTAATTGGCATGAAGGCGTAGGTATTGATGGCGGCTACGATGTTATTGTTGCTGCGGATGTTCTTGAACACTTAATTAATCCATGGCAAACGCTGTCTTCATTAAAGTTACTTCTTGCGCCTAATGGCCACATCATTGTCTCTTTACCCCATGCGGGGCACCTTGGTGTTATAGCTGCTATGTTAAATGATAATTTTCGCTATCATAAGTGGGGGCTTCTTGACCGGACCCATATTAGATTCTTTTGTATGGAGAACGTTATTGATTTATTTCAGGGAGCCGGCCTTACAATCATTGATACCGACCACGTCATCCATTCACCAATGGATATGGAGCTGGCTGAGTACTGGAAGGCCCTCTCATCACAAACCAAAAAGTGCTTAAGTGAATCTAAAAATGGGCATATTTATCAGTTTGTTATTAAAGCATCCATTGCTAACTCTGATGATAACTTAAATACCAGTAAACAAGCTACTCACAAACTCACCCCTACTAGTTTCTCTTTTGCTACTCTTTGCTCACGTATTGCTAGGCGCATCAGAGGCATTGTTCGCTCTATTTTTTAAAACTTATGCACGATACTAACGATCTAATAAAAGTTATTGCTTTTTATTTACCTCAATTTCACCCTGTTCCTGAAAATAATACATGGTGGGGCAAGGGGTTTACTGAGTGGACTAACGTAGCTAAAGCAAAACCTTCTTTTGAAGGGCACTATCAGCCGCACCTCCCTTCTGACTTTGGGTACTATGACCTACGCGTTAAAGAAACACGCCTTGAGCAAATTGATTTAGCTAAAGAATACGGTATCAATGGTTTTTGTTACCACTACTATTGGTTTTCTGGAAAAAAGATTCTAAATCGCCCTCTTGATGAGATGCTGGCAGATCCTGATTTAGATATGCCTTTCTGCTTATGTTGGGCAAATGAGAACTGGACTAGACGCTGGGATGCCGCCGAGCATGAGATATTGATAGCACAGGAGTATCTTCCCGATGATGATCTAAACTTTATCAAAAGCCTTGCCCCCTTTTTAAAAGACCCAAGGTATATAAAAGTTAATGGCAAACCGCTATTAGTTGTTTACCGCCCTCAACACTTGCCAGACCCCAAAAAAAGCGCTTCTATTTGGAGGGAGTACTGCCTGAATAATGATATTGGTGAATTACATATTTGCTCCGCATTAACACATGGAAACTTCAATTACACACAATTTGGATTTGATAGTGGCGTAGAGTTCCCGCCTCATAACCTTAAGGTTAGAAATATAAACAAGCTGATCAAGTTCTCATCAGGTTTCTCTGGCAATGTTATTGATTTCGCCGCCGTTGCAAAATCATATTTAAACAGGGAGTATCGTGACCCTAATGTTTACAAATGTGTCTTTCCATCTTGGGACAATACAGCTCGAACTGGTGAACGAGCGATGATTGTTGTTAATGAGTCCCCTGATAATTACCAATGGTGGTTATCTAAAACGATCGAATACAATACGTCAAAAAGCGCACCTGTTTTCATTAATGCTTGGAATGAATGGGCTGAAGGCTGCCATCTTGAGCCCGACCATAAACATAAGCATGCTTACCTTAAAGCCACTTTAAATGCTATAAATGGAGAAGGTAGTAGTGCAGAGCCAGCACCTTACACCCCTCCAGCTGTTTTCTCTGATCAAGCAAGGAAGTTTCTCCCTGATATTTCAGAAGTACTCGGCTATCATATCAATGATATTAGAAATAAATCAATTAGCTCCTTAATTCTATTTATTAACAAATATCCTTTGTTAAAGGATGCTCTAAAGGCTATTTCTTCACGACTGAGAAGCTTTCTTAATTGGTAACTTATTTTCCGTTTCTAAACGAAGGTTAATATTAGCAAGAATCTCCTCTGTTAATAAACCTGCCTTATAAAAAAACCTCGCTTTGCTAAGGATATAATCATATCTTGCCTGCTGAAAGCGTTGCTTTGCTTGCAAGTTGAATTGCTGGGCATCTAATACTTCAGCAATTGTAGATATCCCAAACCTGAAACTCTTCTCAACCGATTTATATGATTTTTCCGCCGATTTCACTGCCGTTTCAAGTGCGACAATCCTCTTCTTAATTGATTTTACAGTTAAAAAGGTATCCTTTAACTCTTTCTTGATTCTACGGTATTCTTGATCATAACTTGCCATAGATATCTTTAGTTTTTGTTCCGCCTCATAAACACGCGCCGAAGCTGTTCCACCTGAAAATATTGGCATCGATAAGTTAAGCGATATAACTTCTGTATCCGTTACTGCGGAAGCAGAGTTCTCAAAACCAATATTGGTCTGTTGCTTACTTAACTGCAAATCAAGCACGGGGTAGTGCTCAGCTTTTTGCTGTTTTACATTTTTCTTATTTGCCTGAATGGATTGAAGCCATGCATTTAAGGAAGCATTTCGTGTAGGCAGCAACTCAAGATAGCCATTTATATCCCCTATGGTCTCCCAAGCTTCATGCTGACCCGCTAATTTAGATAACTGTTGAATAGGCTTGCCGGTTAGCTCACTTAAATCTGCTGTTGCCAATTCAACTAATCTTGATGCCTCAACGACATCTGATTCAAGCATATCGAGTCTTGCAGTGATTTCAAATAGCTCAGTAATTTTTACTAATCTTTTATCAAATAGCGCGCTAATTTGCTCCTTCTTTTCAACAACCACTGCCTTTTCTTCTTTAATCAGCGCTAAGTCATCCGTTGCTTTTAGCAAATTGAAGTAGCGCTCAACTGTATCAAGCATTACAGTTGAGTGTGTATCTTCATACTCATACTTAGACTGCTGCTGTTCAAACTTAGCTTGCTGCCACGCGCTAAGCTTTTTCATATCAAATAAAGTTTGGCGTACTGATAATAGGTAACGCTGACCAGAATAATGGTCGATAGCAAACCCTTCTGCTCGTCTTGTTGTTGAGGTCGCTGAACTATTAATTGATGCCTGTGGTAATAACTGGCCAAACTTTTGATCTTCTCGCGCCATTCCAATGTCGATATTTAGCGAACCAATCAATAATCTAGGATCTGATTTTTCAACCTCCTGATATGTCTCCAAAAGGTCTTGAGCTTGCACTGTTTGAATTACACAATAAAGTACTAATGCCGTGATTGTCTTGAGTCTTAAAATCACTAACTAATCCTCCAAAAATGAACGAGTAAAGGCATCTGAAATAGGTTTAGCTAAATATTCAAATAATGTTCGCTCACCTGTACCAATGAGGACTTCTGCTGGCATTCCCGGTATTAGTTCAAGTTCTGAAATATCATCTATGCTAGATTTCGTTAATTTAACTTCTGCTAGGTAAAAAGGCATGCCTGTTTGCTCGTTTATAATTCTATCTGGCGATAGCTTTAAAACCTTTCCAAATAACTTAGGTGTGGTCGTCTGATTAAAGGCGCTAAAACGCACCTCGGTTACTTGCCCAATGAGAACACGATCTATATCAGTTGGTGTGACCTCTGCTAATATTGTTAGTTCTTGACCGTCTGGTACGATGGTCAAGATCGGCGCACCTGGGGAGATAACTCCACCCACAGTATGAACCTCTAAATTTATTACTGTACCACTAACAGGTGCTTTAATTGATGTCCTAGCCAAACTTGCGTTTGCAACACTCAGTTTTTCTGATACATCAAATAGTTCAGCTTTAACTTTTGCTAAGTCATCTGCAATATCACTATTTGCCTCTTTCTCTAGTTGGATAATCTGTAGTCTGGTTTCACCTTTTTGGATTTTAACTTGTGCCAAATTTGCAGATAACTCAGATACGTCACTTTGAACTCTTATTTTTTCTCGAAGCTTTTCTCGCAAAATACGCTTATCTGCAAAGCCCTCTGCGAGAAGCTCTTGTAACTCCTGCGTCTCTTCTGACAGTGACTTTAATAATGCCTGATTGCTCTTTCGTTGCTTTTCCATCCCAATATATTTACTATTGAGCTGTTCTATACGCTGTTCTAATACTTCTCTTTCCCCATCACGGCTTTCCATTCGCGCATTGAAAATATCTTCCTGCTCACTAATTACCTCATTAACACGAACACTACTGTCGTCTTGTAAATCTACGGGGAAAGCTATTTTTTCAGCCTTTTTTTGCTCGGCGAGCAATCTTGCCTTAATGCTTTTCGCAACAACAATTTGCCCTTTATAAATTTCTTGCTGTGCTTTTGTTTCTGTCACATCCAAGGTAAATAAAACCTCGTCTTTAGTCACTTTACTGCCTTCTTCAACATTGATTGCTTCAACAATACCCCCATCAAAATGCTGAATGATTTTACTATTGTTTTTTACTGCAACGTAACCAGGGGCTAATGCAGCCCCATCTATTGGTGCAATAAATGACCAAACACCCAGTACCCCAAATGTGAACATCAATACGCTATAGCCAAGCTTTTGGATTTTCCCGTCATCAGCTAAACCTTTTACTTTCTGTTCTACACTTTCATCTTTAATATCAGTCATAAATCAATCCTTACAAAACGGGAGGTACGGTTACTGGCGCAACTTTTTTACTAGAATTTTGCCTGCCATCTGTTTTGCCTGATTTTTTATTTAGCTCCTGCAATACTTCCATCTTTGGGCCATAAGCCACCAGCACCCCTTCTTTCATTATTAGAATCTTATCCATTTCATTTAATACCCCTGGTCTGTGAGTAATCACTATTACTGTAACCCCTCGTTGCTTTAGCATTTTTAATGCTTGGGCTAAAGCAATCTCCCCTCTATCATCCAAATTAGAATTTGGCTCATCAAGAAGTATCAATTTTGGTTCTCCGAAGACTGCCCTTGCTAAGCCTATTCTTTGCCTTTGTCCACCAGATAAAACACCATCTGTTGAGCCTATTATCGTGTCATAGCCTTGTGGCAAAGCGAGTATGGTTTCATGCACACCTGCTAATTTAGCCGCATCAACTACTTTTTCTGAGTCAACCTCAGAAAAACGCGAAATATTTTCTGCAATTGTTCCATCGAACAATTCAATATCTTGAGGCAAGTAGCCAATATGAGGCCCTAGCTGCTGCCTATCCCATTCAAATACGTCTACTCCATCCAATCTAACTTTACCGCTCATTGCAGGCCAGATACCTAACAAGGCGCGTGCTAATGTTGACTTACCCGCTGCGCTTGGACCGATAATACCAAGAGACTCACCCGATTCAAGTGTAAAAGTTACTGATTTTACTACCGGCAATTTTGAACCTGGAGGTACTACAACTATACCGCTGACATCTAACTTTCCATTAGGTATAGGCAAAGGCATTTTCTCGCTATCTTCAGGAATTTTCAGCAGAATCTCATTTAATCGCTCGTATTGCCCTCTTGCAGCTACAAACCCCTTCCAAGAACCTATCATTAAATCAATCGGCGCTAATGCTCTTCCTAACAAAATTGAGCCGGCAATCATTAACCCCGGTGTGATTTCTTGGCTTAACACAAGGTAGGCACCTAACCCTAAAATGAGTGATTGCGCTAACATCCGGGATGTTTTTGATATGGAAGTAATAGCCCCTGCACTTGTGCTCGCCTCTGCTTGCAATACTAAAACACTCTGAGTCGTTTCTTCCCAGCGTCTACGAATACCTTCAAGCATACCCATTGATTCAACTACTTCAGCATTTCTTAGGTTTTTGTTAACCAAGTTCCTAGCAGCAATGGCTTCTGCATTTGCTTTTTTAAGCTTTTTACCCGTCATTTTCTCATTCAGTATCGCTAAACAAGACAGAATAATGACGGTAATAATTGCCATAACACCATATGAAAAGTGAAACATAAACAAAACAGCGATGTAAATAGGTAGCCAAGGTGCATCAAAAAACGCAAACAAACCATTACCCGTTAAAAACTGGCGCAACCC
>Ga0105357_10000674_pt1 | contig 18267 bp, 16 predicted proteins | sample GOMGulsemesocosm_4_FD_83660 | JGI IMG/M metagenome (GOLD analysis project Ga0105357, IMG submission 83660) | Methane-oxidizing microbial communities from mesocosms in the Gulf of Mexico - GOM15B Gulf of Mexico | ecosystem: Environmental > Aquatic > Marine > Cold seeps | place: USA: Gulf of...
CAATGTTCTCAAAGCCAGGTTGTAGCCATTGCACACGGGCAAAAGAAGCCCTCACCGCTGCTGGATTAGCATATGAAGAGATTGTCCTTGGAACTGATGCCACTTACCGTAGCTTATCCGCTGTTGCAGGAGCTGGCACCACACCGCAAATCTTTATTGATGGCATCAAAATTGGCGGCGCAGACGAGCTAGAAACTTATCTCGCGTCCTAGCCACCCAAATTACGGAATAAAAAAGCCCGCCAATTTCTCGGCGGGCTTTTCTTTTTCTCAAAGCTCAGGAACTAGTCGTCCCAGCTCATACGAGCCAGATCTGTTGCAAACAGATGTAGGTTTGGCCAAACACCGTTCAGGCCTTTACGGACCACGTGAAGATTTGCCAACTGGAACATAAACCCGTTCACAGCATCTTTCGCCAAAATCATTTGCGCTTCTTTCAACTTTGCACTTCGAACTGAAGGTACCAACGCTGTTTCAGCGGCTTTTATGACCTTATTGAAGGCTTCATTCTTATAGTTGAAATAGTAGCCTTCACGCGCATAAATGTTGATATCCATAGGTTCAACATGGCTTACGATAGACAGGTCGTAGTTTTTCTTTTTGTAAACTTCGTCCAACCATTTTGGCCAATCAACATTCTGGATGTTAATCTTGAAGCCTGCTTTTTCAAGCTGAGCTGCAACAATTTGACCGCCCTTACGTGCATAGTTGTCAACCGGTGGCAATTTCAAAGAAAGTGCCAATCCATCTGGGTAACCCGCTTCTGCAAGGAGTGCTTTTGATTTCGCAGGATCGTATGGGTATGTATTTGTCAAATCCACGTAATCTGGATGATGCGGCGCAAAATGAGAGCCGATCGGAGTGCCGTAACCAAACATAGCGCCATCAATAATTTCTTGGCGGTTAATGGCATGAGCAATGGCTTGGCGAACTTTCAATTTAGAAAGAGCTTCGCTTTTATTGTTCGTGCTGAGAATTGTTTCGCCGTTAGTTGTTCCTTCAAGAATTTGGAACTGATCGCCTAATTTGAACTGGCTAAGTGTTTCGTTTGGAACAGTCGCAAAATCAACATCACCTGTTAGCAAAGTCGCCATACGCGCAGCTGAATCATTGATGAAACGGAAGGTTGCTTTTTTGACTTGAATACTGGACGTATCACGATACGTATCAGCAGCAACCATCTTCACTGAATCGCCTTTGATCCAACGAACAAATTTGTAAGGGCCTGTGCCAACTGGCTTAGTCGCATTGTTACCGTCTGAATCGGGATCAACAATTACTGCAGTGCCTTCGCCCAATTGCGCCAAAAAGTCACCACGAGGTTCTTTTAGCGTAACAACGATCGTTGTTGCATTTGGCGTATCCATTTTTGCAATATTGGTAAACCGGCTTTTTCTTTTGTTCTTGCTCGTTTCTGCTGCATTTTCTTCGAAAGTGTATTTTACATCAGAAGAATCAAATTCAGCACCGTCGTGGAACTTTACACCAGCTTCGAGATTGAAAGTATAAACCAATCCATCTGGGCTAACTGTCCAGCTTTTAGCAAGAGCAGGCTTCACATTGCCGTCAGCGCCAATACGTGTGAGACCTTCATAAATATTATAAAGTGTAATGAGGGAAATCGCGGCGGCGGCACCGGTCCGCGGGTCCAGCCCTGGTGGCTCCAAACGCATTCCATAATTTACTGTTGTTTTAGCTGCTTGCGCTGTCATCGGAGCTAAAATAGCTGATGCCAAGGCTGCTGCGACCAAAATTTTCTTCATCCCAATCTCCCGTATCATGTTTTTCTTAAGAGTGATCGATAGCCGGGCAGTTTCCCTAAGCTATCAGCATTATAAACGGCGCGGGCGACTGCCCTTGCGACGCAATCCGCTGCGATGGCACCAATTCTGGCCAGCGCAAGTGGTTCTGGTGTGTCCAAGGGTTTCTTTTCCGTGGACAATGTAAAGATAGTATCCCCATCAAACGGGGTATGTACAGGGCGGATTGAACGCGCATATCCGTCTTGCGCCATAATGGCCACCCTTTGTGCCTGTGACTTGGTCAATGTTATATTTGTGGCAACAACACCGATTGTCGTGTTCTCCATCAAGCGGCCGTTAGTAATTGCATCCAATGATATATCGCCGTCAGTTTGGGGTGCGCCCACTCCGCCAAACTCGCCGTTTTGCTCAAACGGCCATGCCCAAAAACTATGGCTATTCGGAAACAGAACACTTCCCACAGGGTTCACCGCAATAACGGCTCCCACTTGAATACCGTCATCGGTAACCGCAGAGCAGCTTCCAAGGCCACCCTTCAGCATCCCCGCAGCCGCCCCATATCCAGCGCCAACATTTCCTAAGCTGAATGTGTTTGTCGCTTCCATAACGGCTTGCCGGCCAAGCTCACGGTAGGGAGGCATATGCCCCCAGTCTTTGTCACCGCCGTTGAACAAGTCAAACAAAACAGCAGAGGGCACAATCGGAACATTAAATTCTCGCATGGCAAAGCCACGCCCCGTTGCCGCCAGCGCACTGGTCGCGCCTGCTGCTGCCTCAAGCCCAAAAACGGATCCACCGCTTAAAACAACAGCATTGACGCGATCCACAAGACAATCTGGGCGCAAGACTTCGGTTTCCCGCGTGCCAGGGCCACCACCACGCACATCGACCCCGCCAACAGCGGCATTGTCCGGAACAATAGCCGTCACGCCAGTAAAGGCATCACTATCATGGGCATTTCCGACGTTAATTCCGTCAACGTCCGTAATCAGATTTTTCTTTCCGGGTTTTATCATTACAATTTTCTGTTTCATTCTTATTTGGTCACGTTACTGTAGGATAAACTAGACCATCTCTTTATAGCTACTGTAGCAATTATTTTGTTTGAGTGAAAACAATTTTATCACTTAAAAAGCAAAGGCAAACTTGATGATAAAATCGCTTCAATTATTTCATAAAGCTATAACAGCTTGCTCGTTATTCATAATCCTAACAGCCTTTTCAGGGAATGCCACGGCTAAGGCATCCGGGAAATTTATGATTGCTGCGGCCAATCCTCTTGCCGCGCAAGCTGGCTACAACATATTGGAAAAAGGCGGTAACGCTGTAGATGCTGCCATTGCTGTTCAATTGGTTTTGACGTTAGTTGAGCCGCAATCATCGGGGATCGGCGGAGGGGCTTTCCTGCTTTACTTCGATAATAAAAACAAAAAGGTTGGGACTTATGATGGCCGCGAGATGGCACCTGCTGCGGTAAAAGAAAATCATTTCTTAAAAACCGATGGCAACCCACTTAAATTCTACGAGGCAGTTGTTGGCGGAAAATCCGTAGGCGTTCCGGGTGCATTAGCAATGCTTGAAAGCGCGCATAAGGACCATGGAAATCTCCCGTGGAAAGATCTATTTGACGCGGCAATTGAATTATCTGAGAAGGGTTTTGCAATCTCACCTCGCCTGCATTTTCTGCTGAACCGAGACAAATATCTCAAAACAAAATCTGCAGCGGCAGCCTATTTTTACAAAGCGGATGGGGCTGCAAAAGATGTGGGCACGATTTTAAAAAACCCGGCACTTGCTACTACGCTAAAAGCGATCGCATCGAATGGGGCAACCGCTTTTTATACAGGCGCGATCGCAGAGAAAATTGTCAATGCGGTTAAAGCCGATACCGAAAACCCCGGCCTGCTTACCCTCACCGATATGAAAAACTATGTGGCCAAAAAACGGGCGCCGATTTGTGCGCCTTACCATGGCTTTAATATCTGCGGAATGGGCCCACCAACATCAGGTGGTGTTACCAGCCTGCAGATCTTGAAGCTTTTGGAGCACCACAATTTATCAGCCATATCGCCTGGAAGTCCCGACGCCATCAATCTCATATCTGAAGCCAGCGCCATGGCCTTTGCCGATCGCGGGCTGTATTTAGCCGATTCAGATTTTGTAGATGTTCCAATGCAAGCCATGTTAAGCGCCCCCTACATTGCACGCAGATCGGCATTGATCGAAGCTGGAAAAACCAATATCCCCTATGATGCAGGAGATCCTGCAAAGCGCGCAAATCTGCTGACACCAGATGATGCAATCGAGCTTCCCTCCACCAGCCACTTTAGTATTGTTGATGCAGAGGGGAATGCTGTTTCAATGACAACATCCGTGGAAAATGTGTTTGGCTCTCGCCTGATGGCCGGTGGTTTTATCCTAAATAACCAGCTCACAGATTTCTCATTTCGACCATCGAAAAACGGCATCCATGTGAACAACCGAATTCAAGCAGGCAAGCGGCCTCGTAGTTCAATGTCTCCAACCCTTGTATTGAACGCAGATAACTCTCTTAATATGGCTATCGGGTCTCCCGGCGGCAGCCGAATTATCGGGTATGTCACCAAAACGATTATCGGTGTTCTCGATTGGGGATTGGATATGCAGTCAGCCATCGACCTTCCCCATTATGTTAATCGGAACGGCACTTTGGATCTTGAGAAAGGAACAGATGTCGCCGCATCAAAGTCACAGCTTGAAGCTATGGGATATAAGGTGAAGATCAGGCTTCTAAACAGTGGTCTGCATGGTATTAGGGTTACAGATGGCGGCTTGCAAGGCGGCGCTGATCCGCGGCGCGAGGGTGTCGTTCTCGGAAACTAGTCGAACTCAATTGGGGTGCCGATGGCCAGATTAAAAAAGTCATCGGCTCTTCCTTGATTGACCGCTATTTCGATGAGACCATTTGCATTTACATATGCCAGCGGTTTATTTTTGGGAACACTTGAGAATGTGCGCGATAGTGCCAACCTCTCCCCCCGAATGCTAATTCCCGTCACGGAAGCCGCCGAAATCCCAGTCATGGCGTTCCCGAACACATCGATATAGACAACTTCGGCAATCACTTTTGGCCATTTGGGCTGAAATAGAGATGCTAGAGGAACACTCTCAAGAAGATTGAAGTCTTGCCCCATGGCGATTTTTGCAGCAACAGGTGCAAATAGATCCCGCCCATGGAAACTATTTGAAAGTGTTGGCGGCTTCCAGATAATATTGAATGCTTCTGCTGTCGCATCGCGACGTAAAAGTAAGTCAAACAGACCATTATCTGGCCCAACAAACCACCGCTCACAACATTTGACGGCTATGGCCTTTCGGGCACTTCCCACTTCGGGGTCTACCACACATAAAAACACACTATTTTTTGGGAAATCCTGCATGTAAGCGTCCAGCAGAACGGCACTCGCTTTTACGCTGAAGGCGGGCAAATCTGAGAAGACAGGGATAATATCATCCAAATAGCCTGTAGATCTTACGCTCGCCGTCATTTGGCCTACATATGGGCCACTGGCTCCAAAATCTGTAAATAATAAAATCATATCAGCGACCTACGTGTCAGCACTTTCTGCCACAATAAACAGTCTAGAAAAGGGATATAGGGTCGCGCCGTCTTCCCGTTGCGGGTATGCCTCCAGTAATAATTCCGCATACTCCTGCTCAAACTCACTGACATCATCACCCTCTAATGCATTTAGAAAAGGTCGAAGTGCGGTTCCTCGTGTCCATTCTAAAACCGCATTTTTCCCATCCAACACTTGAAAGTATTTTGTTTCCCACAAGTTCAGCTTTGCCACCAACGGGGATAACAAATCATAATACCAATCAATATTATGAACGGGCGCCGGGCGAACGAGATGCCCAAGTTTGTCCAGCCACCGGTCCGATTGCGCAAGCTCGTATAAAATTGCGTGAGAGGGCGCGCTAAAATTATTGGGCATTTGAACGGCGAGCGTACCGCCGGGGCGGAGAATTTCTAAAAGTGTTGGAAACAATGTTTCGTGATTATCAAGCCAATGAAGCGCTGCATTACTAAACAAAAGGTTGGCTTTACTGGAGGGATCAAAATTTGAGATTTCTCCCTGCATCCATTCGATGGCAGGATGTTCCGTCCGTGCCTTTTGGAGCATCTGTTCGGAGCTATCGAGACCAACGACAATTGCCTTATTCCAGCGCTGAGACAATATAGATGTCACATTTCCAGTTCCGCACCCCAAATCGTATATTGTCATGGGGTCAAATAAATCGACTTGAGACAACAAATCTATTGCGGGGCGGAGACGGTGATCAGAGTAAAGGTGATATTGATCCGGGTTCCAGCTCATCAGATACAACTTCCTCTTCAGTTTCTATTTAAGCAACATCCTACCCATTCAGGTGGATTACATAAATAAGATTCTCTCAAGAGAGTAAATAGAGCAACTATTCAAGTTCAGCGGTGTTCAGTTTTTTCGTGAAGAAAGGCCAATTAAAGATCGGGCCATCACTTTTTTTCTCGCTGATATATTCGACTTTTGCCCCTTGAGATCCAAGCTCGCTAACTTCGCGAACCCGTTCTGATGGTTTTGTGTATGGCTCTTTTTGAGAGTAACAATTTACACCGCCTAATGAGCGATAACAATACACGGGGTCTTGTTTAATTTCCCGTTGTTTCGCGCGGCAATATGCATCACCAAACATAACATTAACGGTGGTACAGTCTTGGTCCATAAGCTGGGATATCTTCTCGTCAATCACCGCAACTGCCGCAGTTGTGCAACCTGTTGTGGCCGATAGAACCAAGAACAATAATCCGATTGCGTAAAGCCGCATATTTAAGCCCGTCCCTTAACCGTTACCAAAAACGAATTTTCTTTCAGACAATAATAAAAAAAACTGGTTTCCAAATACTTAACGCGGCAGCTCAATAGCAAAACAAGTTCCGCTTTCATCGCTTTGAGCCACAACTATTGATCCTCCATGGGCCGTAACCAACTCTTTTGCGATGGACAAACCAAGTCCAGTTCCCCCGCTTTTTACCGACCCCGTAAAAGGCTCGAACAGATGTGCTTTTGCTTGCGCCGGAAGACCCGGGCCGTTATCGCTGATCAGAATAACGTAGGTTCCCGGATTTTTCTTGGCACTAATATGAACCCGACCACCATCACTCAAGGCCTCAACCGCGTTTCGGCAAATATTCATGATCACGCGGTACATTTGCTCTCTATCGGCTTTCAGCAAAAATTCTTTCGGGACGTCATTTACCCATTCGATGTTTTCTTGCTCGGAGACAATGACATTAGCCCGAACCTCCTCTATCAGCGATGAGAGTGGGAATTTTTCAGTTACCGGTTCCCGTTCTTCCGCTTTTCCATACTTTAAAGTCTGGGTACACAGCTCAATGGCCCGGTCGATACTATTAACTAAGCGCGGGACAACTTTTTGTACCTGTGGATCGTCAAGCTGAGACAGGCTGTCGCTCACGATATGAGAGGTTGAAAGGATATTTCTGAGGTCATGGCTAATTTTCGTAACGGCGGTGCCTAAAGCCGCTAGATGTTGTTTTTGCTTTAAAGCAAACCGAAGTCGCGTTTGCATTATCTCAAGTTCACGCTCAGCTATACCGATTTCATCTTTCCTGTTTGAAGAAGTAATCCCGACAGACACATCTTCCGGTGACCGCCTAAACGCTATCATACTGGCACTCAGACGCCCCATAGGCCGAACCATCAACCAATGAAGAGCCAAAAACACCAATACTGCCGTCATCACTGAAATAGCCAATGACAACACAAAAATATTCCATGAATATTCATACATCGCGGCAGCAAGTGGTGCTTCATCAATGACCATTTCCAAAGAAGAGGTCGGCTCATTTACAATAGGGGTCGTGACCCGAATAATTCTATTTTTTCCGACGGTAAGAACTTCGATTGCATCTTCAATCAGTTTCAATGCGCCCCTCTGCGACAAATCAAAACTAGCATCCACAACTGCGGGCATGTCTTCGGTGAGCATCAGCATAGATGAGTTGGCACTTCGGAAAACCACTGACCGCGCGCCAACCCGAAAAAGAAGTTCCTCTTTAAGCTCTTTCGATACCATTTTGTCAGGTGCTGCCAGCAACGCGAGGGAGGCGAGATGAGAAAATTCTGTTTTCTTGACCAAATAATTAACGCGAAAGTTAGCGATAGAAGGGACAAAAATCAAAATCTCAGCAAGCATCACAAATACGATTGTCAGCAGCAAAAGACGCGCAGATAGGCTTCTATATGCCCGAGAGATTTTGCGAAGATAAATCATAGGTTATAAGCCTATACAAAATTCCATGGGAAACCAATAGATAGCGATATCACCACATAAACCGGAGAAGAAATCGAACTATCTTTCGGGTTTTCTCGCTGAACAAACTTGGCGTGTAGAAGCTGCCCGCTGCCCGCTTATTCACTTCACCAAGGGTTGGGTAGGGTGCTATAAAGCTGGCCATGCTGGAAATTTTCAATTTACCCGTAATCGCCAATGTCCATGGGTGAATTAATTCACCGGCCTGCATGCCAACGATCCCAGCGCCAAGTATTTTCCCATTCTTGGTGGTAATTGCCTTTACCATCCCTTCTTCGCGGCGTTCGGTCCTTGCTCTGTCATTTTCCGCATAGTTGAACGTCAAAACACGAATATCATCACCGTACTTTTCGCGTGCTGCCGCCTCACTCATACCCACATTTGCCACTTCAGGATCGGTATATGTCACCCAGGGAACGGCACTGTAGTTCACTTTAGCTGGCAATCGAAACAAGATATTTCGAATAACAATACCAGCGTGATAACCTGCAACATGGGTAAATTGAAGGCCGCCGGCGACATCGCCAATTGCGAATATTTTCTTATTGCTGGTTCTAAGTCTTGCATCAACTTCAATTCCAAACCGGCTATAGCTGATACCAGCAGCATCAAGATTTAGCTTATCAAGATTTGGTTTTCGGCCAGCCGCAACCAATATGTGAGACCCCGTAATAATCTCAACCGCGCCATCTTGATCCAACTCAATATCAATGCTGCCGTCAGGCTTCCGTGATATTTTGGCAATCTTAGCACCTTCCCTGATATCAACGCCTTCACCTTTTATGGCGTCAATCGCCACTTTTGTGAGATCGGGATCGTCTTTTGCCAGGACCGAGAAGGCCTCAAGAACCGTAACAGCACACCCAAGACGGCGATGCGCCTGCGCCATCTCCATACCAATGGGCCCGCCGCCGATAACAACTAAATGGGATGGTTTTTCGCGATTTTCAAATAGCGTTTCGTTGGTCAGATACCCGCAGTCCTCCAGCCCCTCAATCGGCAAAGTAGCCGCTGATGATCCTGTGGCAATGACAAATCGTTTTGCTTCAATCACCTGATCTCCGACGACCAGTTGGTGATCATTCAAAAAACGGCCGTAACCTTCGAAGACAGTAACGCCAAGCTCCTCGAACCGTTCCACTGAATCGTGGGGAGCAATTCCGGCGATGATACCCGCCACATGATCCATCACGGCAGCGTAATCCACATTGGGGCGGTCCCCTGTCACGCCAAATTCTGCCGAATGATCTAACGCTGATGCTTTTTTTGCAGCCGCAATGAGTGCTTTCGATGGGACACAGCCATAGTTTAGGCAGTCCCCGCCCATTTTGCCCCCTTCGACCAAAACGACACGCGCGCCCATCTGAACAGCGCCAGCAGCAACACTTAATCCACCAGAACCAGCGCCAACAACGCAAATATCCGTCTTGATACTATTTTTAGGCATCGTAACTCCAAATTTCTACCCGGGGAATAATCAGGCTTTGCGCCATTTCTTGATCAATATAGGTAACAATGAAATGAGACCAAGTGCAACAAAAGACAGAATAATTTCAGTTGTTATGAGGGACGCGACGTCAAAATCTTTGTCGCATATTTGATCTGCTTTCTGAAGACAAGCCTCATACCGTTCTTGCTGCTCAACGATAACGCTGTCCAAGCCTGCGCCGATGAAGGAAAACACAAATGTCCCGGGAATGATTCCAATAAATGTTCCGATGATATAAGTCCGTAACGGAACCCCTAAGAAGGCTGGAGCGATATTAACAAGCCAAAAAGGAAACGCCGGGACAAGCCTCAAAAACAAAAGGTAACTCATGGCGTTATCTTGAAACCCTTTTTCAAGTTTTTCGAGCCACGGACCGGCTTTTTTCCGAAGCATATCGCCCAGTGATGTTGCCGCAATTAAGAACAACATCGCAGCCCCAACGGTTGCTGCCAAAACCGTTATGAAACCACCGATGATCCAGCCGAACAAAAAACCACCACAAATAGACAAAAGCAATCCACCGGGAATAGAAGCAGCAACAACGACAGTATAAAGGGCAAAGTAGAATGCGAGTGACGCGACATAGTTGGCGCTCACAAATTCCAACATCGCGTTCCGATTCTCACTGAAAACCGAAAATGACAGATATTCATCCAATCCAAACACAAAAAATGACGCAAATAATGCGACGATAACCAAAAGAGGAATATGTTTTTTTATCTTTGACGCTGAGGCGGGTGTATTCTTTTCAGTCGCATTACCCATACCGAATCAATCCTTGTTTACAGCGGCAAATACTATTACTGCCTACCATCATTCATTTGGCGCCGTCTTCTGTAGCCTCAAGCATACCACAGCACACTAACAGAAAACGGGCTTTCACACAGCATATAGGCGTATCTTCTCTCTATAGAACTCTGCACTTTAGCCTGAGATCAGCAAAATTCTGTCAATCCCTAGCCTTTCTAACATAACTTGCTATCGGTTTTGCGAAAGCCCCCCTCAACTAAATGTGAGACTTGTTGAAAAGCCACTGTCCACTAAATCGCCTCTCTTGCCGAAAAGCATCATCTCGTCCATTGACTTCGGTCGCTACACCTCCTATACACCGGGGCTTAATTTCATCTTCACACGGTTCGGTGTTGAAGACAGACGGAGAAGTCCTGTGAAACGTACATATCAGCCAAGTAAACTCGTTCGTGCTCGTCGCCACGGTTTCCGCTCTCGCAGCGCGACTGTCGGTGGTCGCCGCGTTCTATCTGCACGTCGTACTAAAGGCCGTAAGAGCCTTTCTGCGTAACCCATGCCGAAAGGCGTCGAACGACTTAAAAAGCGCGCAGACTTTCTCCGCGTAGCGGCCGTTCGTCGCAAATGGGCAACACCGGGAATGGTCCTGCAAGCTGCACGTGATACGTCATGTGTAGATGCGGGACGTTTGCGTGTGGGATTCACGGCAACCAAAAAAACAGGAAATGCTGTTGTTCGCAATCGAATAAAGCGGCGTTTGCGATCTCTTGCCGATGAAATGCTTCCAAAACATGTGAAACCCGGCTGGGACTTTGTCTTGATTGGGCGCCAAGGAACGCCGACACGAAATTTTGAGGCGCTGAAGAAAGACTTGAAAACAGCCCTTAAGAAGGTCGGCGCCTATGAGGAGGAGACACCAAATGCGTAATTTCGTGACTTTTCTGCTGAAGGCGCCAATAAAGGTTTACCAATACCTCATATCCCCGTATCTTCCTGCGAATTGTCGATACTATCCAACATGTTCTGCTTATGCGCTAGAAGCGCTGCAGGTACATGGGCCTGCTAAAGGCGGATGGCTCACATTGAAACGCCTTGGAAGATGTCATCCATGGGGAGGGCAGGGTTACGATCCTGTTCCAAATAATATTAACAACTGCCACCATTGCCTGGAAGAGACGCCAGACAATAGTTCGCATTGAGTAGCATTAGGGCTTAAAAATGTCAGATCAGAAGAATGTGGTTCTTGCGGTCGTTCTATGTTTCCTGATTATATTCGGGTTTCAGTATTTCGTAGAAACGCCGAAGATTGAGGAACAAACGCAGCAACAGGCTGTTGAGCAAGCCGCTAACGGCTCTGCACCGACCCCCGATGCCGCGGATGTGTCAGCACCATCAGGTGTTCCTGCCACTGCAAATTCGGCAACTCGCGAAGCAAGCCTTGAGCTTTCTCCGCGCATTAAAATCAATACACCGTCCCTCCATGGCTCAATTGCACTTAGGGGCGCCCGCATTGATGATCTGACACTTGTTCGCTATAGAGAAGAAGTTGATCCAGAAAGCCCTGAGATCAAACTACTCTCTCCGTCCGGTGGCCCAAGCCCGTACTATGCTGAGTTCGGTTGGAGCGCTGCGGCTGAGACTAAAGCGTCTTTGCCAAACGCCAACACACTGTGGACCGCATCAACAAGCGAGCTAACACCTGAAACGCCCCTTGTTCTATCCTGGGACAACGGCGAAGGATTGCTGTTCACAAGAACCTACTCACTTGACGCCAATTACTTGTTCACAGTTGATCAAGCCGTTAAAAATACAACAAGTAGCGACATCACATTATTCCCATACGGTTTGATTTCCCGGACAGGACTGCCAGAGACAACTGGCTTCTACATCCTTCACGAAGGACCTATCGGCGTCTTCAACGAAACATTGGAAGAAGTTGACTACGACGACCTTGTTGATGAAGGAAACCGCAGCCTGACATCTACTGGCGGCTGGATCGGCATGACAGACAAATTCTGGCTGACGGCACTCTTGCCAAATCAGGCAGAAAAATTTAAAGGCCGTTTCAACCACATCAAAACTGGCGACAGGTTCCAAACGGATTATCTCAATCAAAATGGTGTTGTTATTAAAGCCGGTTCAATAGCATCCACAACAAACCGCATGTATGCCGGTGCAAAAGAAGTCAATATTCTGGACAAGTATGAAGCAGAATTTGGCATTTCGCGCCTTGAACTTGCCATCGACTGGGGTTGGTTCTACTTCCTCACGAAACCGATTTACTTTGCTTTGGAATACCTAGCACAGCTTATTGGAAATCTGGGTCTGGCCATTCTTGCGCTAACGGTTTGTATTAAGCTTCTTCTACTGCCACTTGCTCATAAATCATATGTATCCATGAGTAAGATGAAAAAATTGCAGCCGGAAATGGCGAAGCTCCGGGAAAAGCTTGGGGATGATCGCGCCAAGCTCAACGAAGAAATGATGGCACTGTACAAAAAGGAAAAAGCAAATCCGGCGGCCGGTTGTCTACCGATCCTGCTGCAGATTCCGATTTTCTTTGCCTTGTATAAAGTTTTGTTTGTGACTTTGTTGATGCGCCATCAGCCCTTTTATGGCTGGATTACAGACTTGTCTGCACCAGATCCGACCAACCTATTCAATCTGTTTGGTCTAATTCCATGGGCGCCACCTGAATTCATGATGATCGGCGCATTGCCCATTCTCATGGGTATCAGCATGTTCCTGCAACAGAAGTTCAATCCGCAGCCTGCCGATCCTGTTCAGGCGAAGATCTTCATGTTCATGCCAATCTTCTTTACCTTCTTGCTTGCCAGCTTCCCTGCCGGCCTAGTGATCTACTGGACTTGGAACAATATGCTTAGTATTGCCCAGCAATGGTACATCATGCGGCGCATGGGTGTTCCGGTGAACAACTAAACAATTAAAGGTCTATCAGATCAATGACCGATCAAGACGATATCAAAAAAGCAGAGGCGGCCTTCATTGAGGAGGGCCGCCTCCTTTTTGCAAAAGAATGCGAATTTGTTGCAGGCGCAGCCACGTTAGACATGTTGCCAGATTTACCGTTAAACGAGATCGCCTTTGCAGGACGATCAAACGTTGGGAAGTCGAGCCTGATTAACGCCCTGACCAACCGCAACACATTGGCAAGGACGTCCAACACACCAGGACGGACGCAACAGATCAATTTCTTTGAGCTGGGCGGACGCATGTCCCTTGTGGATTTACCGGGCCATGGATATGCGAAAGCATCAAAGACAAAGATCCAAGCCTGGACCGATCTGGTCAATACATACCTTAAAGGCCGGGCTAAGTTACGACGGGTATGCCTATTGATAGACAGCCGCCATGGCTTGAAAGATGTTGACCGTGAACTTATGTCCATGCTGGATGTTGCTGCGGTGAACTATCAGATTATCCTGACGAAGACAGATAAATCTAATCCAGATGAATTAAAATCCGTTATTGAGAAAACAGAAAACGAACTCTCCAAGCGGCCAGCCGCTCACCCGGAAGTATTTCTGACCAGTTCCATGAAGGGAATTGGTATTGAAACTCTCCGCGCGGAACTGGCTTCACTAGCAGAGTAATAGGGACACGAAAGATGGGCGATAATCAGATGACAGTTGCAGAACAACTGAAAAAGGCAAAAATTTTGTCTGAAGCGCTTCCCTATATGCACCAGTTCGCTGGTCAGACTTTCGTCATTAAATACGGCGGCCATGCAATGGGTGACAAATCACTTGCAGAAGATTTTGCAAGAGATGTCGCTCTCTTAAAGCAAGTGGGTATTAATCCCATCATCGTGCATGGCGGCGGTCCGCAAATTGGCGAAATGCTGGAACGGTTAAAAATCAAAAGTGAGTTCGTAGATGGCCTTCGGGTCACGGACCGGGCAACTGTTGAAATTGCTGAAATGGTTCTTTCCGGCTCGCTCAACAAAAACATCGTCATGGAAATCAACGCGGCTGGTGGCTTAGCCGTCGGTCTATCGGGTAAAGATGGCAATCTCATCGAAGTTCAAAAACTAACCCGGACCAAGCGCGATCCTGATAGCAATATCGAAAGGATATTGGACCTTGGTTTTGTGGGAGAACCGTCCCAGATCAATCCCGAAATTCTTCAAAGTTTTGAAGAGATAGATGTCATTCCGGTCATCGCACCAATTGGCGTTGGACCAAAAGGCCAAACGTTCAACATCAACGCTGATACGGCCGCGGGTCACATCGCGGCAGCTATTGGCGCGAACAAATTGATTATGATGACTGACGTTGAAGGTGTGCTCGATAAGCAAAAGAAGCTGATTAACAAACTCACTCCAAAAGATGTAGAAGTTCTTCAGTCTGACGGCACTATTGTCGGCGGCATGATCCCCAAATTGGAAACATGCTTATTTGCCCTAGAAAACGGCGTCGATGCGGCTCACGTTCTTGATGGCCGTATTCCACATGTTTTGTTGCTGGAAACTTTCACAGAGCATGGCATTGGCACCATGATCCACCACAAACATACAGACTAGTCTTCCGAAAAGAACGACAGCTGCCAGTCCATATCCTTCTCATCGAATGGATATTCAACACCATCACGAGCATTGACGACTTCGCGCGGTGGAACATGAGCAATTTCTGTTTGCATCTTAATCGCAAGTCGCATGCTCAGGCCTGCCTTCCAACACAGCGCTGTCACAACTTTGGCTTTTCTTGAGTTCAAAATCGCCCTGACGGTTCCAGGGTTTAGCCCTGTCATTAGACCAAGCCCCATTTGAACAAAAATAAGTTCGCGGTTGGTTACAGCCTCAAGCATTGTTTCTTCATTAAGCCGGCCGGAAGACCACATTTTTTTCGCCCGTTTTTCAGCTTTAATATCTTCTTCGCCTGAAAGGCTATCACCATCTTCAATTCGGTCGCGGACTTTTTTCTTCAATTCGTTTTCAATATCGGGGGATAGACTGTTTTTCTCCACCAGCTTTTCGACAAGAGACGCTGCGACAAACCCCGCAATCCGTCGCATTGCTCTTATCGATAAATCAACTCGCATGACCAGCGGTTCATGAAGGGCTTCTATTCCTTCCGCCTGATTAATCATTTGATCCAACGTTTCCTCGCGCACCCTTGCTGATTTGTTAGTCAACAAAGCCGCTACAGCAGGAATATCAAGTGACGCGGCAACCGCATCTGATACGTCTTCAGCCAGATTATCACGACGTGCAATGGCAGGAAGTGCGCCCGCAACGACACCACTTGCGATAATTTCCAGCAGGTCCGTCTCCGACAGCAGTGGTGAGTATTCTAAGACAGGGCTTGCAACTATTTCTTCCGCATCTTTTGCCAAAGCCATAATCACATGCTTTGGAGCAATCAGGCTTTCTTTCAATGATTCCGATAATATGGCCCGAATAGCAGGCAGTTGGTCTTCCGCAAGAACTTCAAGAACTTCTATTGTCTGCTCTCTAATTTGAAGGGCTTCGTCACCGGAGAGACTGGGCAGCAGTTTACAAATTTTTCGGGCGAGTTCCGAACGAACATCCGTATCTTTATCGCGAGCAAGAATACTATTTGCTTGATGCGGCGTATTTTCATTTTTCGCGACAACTTTGCGAACCTCCGGCGAACTGTCTTCCGTTAGATAATAAAGCACTTCAGCCTTCGCTGACGGATTAGCCGCCAGTTTTTTCCGGTCTTTCATTTTGTTGCTCTTTGCGAGCAACTTACTATCTTCGTAACTAATTTCCTTGGCCTTCCCCAGACCGAACAACTTCCCTAATATCATTTACCCGCTTCCTTGTTTCCGTCATTATCCGATGTTGCCACATCACCTGCTATCGAATATGTCCCTTTACCTTTGGCTTTGACCACATACATCGCCGCATCTGCGTCGGCGAGTAATCGCTCCAAACTTTCGTCTTTTTGTCCGGTTGCCCCGGCAATCCCTATTGAGAAGCTCAAACACGGATCAGTAACCTCAAGCTTCTCCGACATTGTCTTGCAATAAACTTGAAGTTCTTCCGCTTTTTCAATGGCCTCATGGGGCGGTATATCTTCTAACCACATTGCAAATTCATCTCCGCCCAATCTGGAAACAAGATCCCCAACACGGCTATTTTCTTTCAGCAACTGACTAACCCCCTTCAAGACATCATCGCCTTTTTCATGGCCGAAGCGGTCGTTGACGGGTTTAAAGTTATCCAAATCAATATAGAAAAGCGCATTTGGTTTTTTGGACCGTTTTCCATGGGCCACACGTTTTGACACATCTTCATGGAAAGCCCGGCGATTAAGTAATCCGCTCAATTCATCGGTTCGGGAAAGTTTCACTAATTCCTCGCGGGCTTTTATTTGGATCAAAGCCACGCCCAAATGATCACTCAATAAATGCAGCAGATGTGCTTCATCTTTTTCAATTTCGATAGCTTCTTTTCGGCGAACGACCGCAACAACACCATCAATTTTGTTTTTGGAAAAGATGGGACTTAAAAAGACACGCCAGTCATCCCAATCAAGTGTGGAGAGTTCGTATTCTCCGCCGCCCTTTTTCTCGCGTTCAGCAAACCATTTGAACAATTGGTCTTCAATCTGATCTTCAGTTGCTGAATTGAAGGCAACCTCTAAAACGCCACCTGTATTTTTACGGGCGATCCAAATTCGCGTACTATTTAGGGCATCACAAGCCCCCTCGCCTGCGATTTGAAAGAGTTTTTTTGGGTCAACTTCTGTCCGCATAGCATCCACAACAGCGGCCAACATCTCTTCTTGCGAAGCGAGTCTATCTAAATGTGTTTGCTGCGCCATTTCCTCTGTTATGTCTCGTCCTGCACCGCGATTACCCGTGTGGATACCGGCGTCATCAAACACTGGAATTGAGGTAACACTCATACATGCCAAAGCTTTCGATTTATCCCGAAGCCACACAATTTGATCGGAAATTGGGCTCGTCGTGTAAAAAGGGTTTTCGGCGGTCCCGTCAGTATCTTCTGAATGCCCGAGGATCAGTCCTTTGGCGGCAATTCCGTCCAGTTCTGCTGCCCGGTAACCGATGGCACCGCGCGGCGATACATATCGAAAACGTCCTTTTTCATCTGTTTCCCAAACAAACTCGGCGGTGCAAGTGACCAGATCTTTAAAAAGCTGGCGAGAAGCAATGAGGGCGTTGGTCAAATTGCGCTGCAACGTGACGTTTCTTGCTGTTACTAGCACATTCCCCCTCACTTCTTCTAAAGGAAGGAAGGTCAAATCGTATATTTCAGTTTCGGCACCAACAACTTCGAATGTTGCCGTTTGGTGGGCAGGACCCTTTTCAGAGTAACCTTTTTGGAGGGCTTCAGCAAAGCCGCTATCGTGTTGAACTTCAAGTGATGACACCAAATGCTCGGCGGGGGTATTAAAATGCAACACCGCCAAATCGGCGGCCAGAATGAACGCCGGGCCTGGGAACTCATCCAACAGTTGCTCTTGGCGAATACGCAGTTGTCCAAGGGTCTCGTCATGACCCTTTCCCCATTTACTAAACGATGATATTTGAGAGCGAAACAAGCCCATTTTAGTCACTTTTTTTAACGGCGCGAAAGGCGTCCGGTTCAATTTAGAGTATGAGAATAGCGGCCTTAACTTAACAGCCCCTTAAAGCAAATTGAGCTTGCTCCATTTAATGAAAAAACACTTGCGACATAGGTCACAAAGAGCATAATTCGCGTATGGAAAAAAATGAATTATGGTCAAGTTTCGAAGATGTGGATGTTTGGATTTTCGACTTAGACAACACACTCTACCCCTCTCACTGCGATCTATTCTCCCAAATGGATGTTCGAATGGGAAAATTTGTCTCCTCATACCTCCAAGTTGAATATGCAGAAGCCAAGGCCTTACAAAAAAAGTACTTCGCTGAATATGGG